>WLWD01002135.1_pt1 | contig 32697 bp, 25 predicted proteins | sample 6712731 | NCBI WGS metagenome assembly WLWD01 (sample SAMN12718690, study PRJNA576275) | sponge metagenome | isolation source: marine sponge | host: Mycale hentscheli | place: New Zealand: South Island, Marlborough, Capsize Point | collected 2014-11-01
CAAGAGGGCGGGGAAAGTAATTGGCACAATAAAAAGTGGGTGTGGCACATTCCACATTCATCATGGAGAAGAATATGCTCATCTTTTTGTGGATGTAATTTTCTCTTGAATAAAACTTTATTGATATAGGGAGATAAAACAAAATATTAAAGTTAGAATGTCGTCATGGCAACTCAATTACATCTACTCTCCATTATTTTTGGTTCCACACATCAACCTATGTAGGACTAAGGAAATAAGTTTTCATGCCTACAAATATATTGAAACTGCATAGCATATACATATCTAATTTGTGGGTCGCATTATAATGATCATCTATACACACTGCTGTGCGAATAGTAAACAGCAAGTTTGTGAGGTCATCATGCCTTCAAAATATACCTCCTTGCTATAGTTGATCTGTGACTCGGTTGCCCAGTAAACCAATTAAGTTTGTGCACATAGCTACATAATATGTACATGAGGTTACACGACCTACACATACTGAATCGAAAGTATGTTTCTTTATATTGAAAGTACAACTGACAATAAAAGCAACACTTCATGAACATACACACGCACACACATTGAACTATACACACGCACATATTGAACTATACACATGCACACACATTGAAACTATACACACGCACACACATTGAACTATACACACGCACACACATTGAACTATACCACGCACACACATTGAACTATACATACGCACACACATTAAACTATACACACGCACACACATTGAACTATATGTGGTGAAACACGTAGAGACGAAAATAAAATAGCGCCGCCACCAGAGTTCGGAATGTGCAACAGGATTCTCAGCGATCAAACCGAGTTCCTTCAAACCCTCGACCCAAGCTAGAGTTTTAATTCTAAGCAAAGAGGAGTAGGTATCTCACAAGATGTCAAAATGCTTATACAATCCGAACTGAACTTTACAAGTTGGGTTGGCCATATATAAAACCAACCAGGAATTGTGTGTGATGAGAGCGTGGAGCATTAGAGTACATGGGAAGTAGCAATGGGAGTGAATAGGGTGAAATGTGAGATGCATGAATAGTGAATGGCAAGGTAGGCTAATTATAGTTAATAATCTAATATGTTCCTGAAGGTGTTCCTGTAGTGAGCATGTGGGGAAGGGTATTTCACCACACAAAACACACGCACACACATTGAACTATGCACACACACACACATTGAACTATACACACCCACACATTGAACTATACACACACACACATTGAACTATACACACACACACATTGAACTATACACATGCACACACATTGAACTATACACACGCACACACATTGAACTATGCACACGCACACATTGAACTATACACACGCACACACATTGAACTATGCACACGCACATATTGAACTATACACATGCACACACATGAACTATGCACACACACACACACACATTGAACTATACACACACATTGAACTATACACACGCACACACATTGAACTATACACACGCATACACATTGAACTATTACACACGCACACACATTGAACTATACACACGCACACACATTGAACTATACACATGTACACGCATTGAACTATACACACACACACACATTGAACTATACACACGCACACATTGAACTATACACACGCACACCCATTGTACTATGCACATGCATACACATTGAACTATTACACACGCACACACATTGAACTATACACACGCACACACATTGAACTATACACATGTACACGCATTGAACTATACGCAACATTTCCTAAAAAAATTAGTATTGCATTATATTTATTTATAATTACAAATCCTACTTCATTGAGTTTTTGTTTCATTTTTCCACAAAATTCACTTTGTAATAATGACATTTACTTAACCTTTTATTTTTACAACTAGTACTTAAATATAGTTCACTCATTCTCACTAATCTGATGAAAACATGTTTACTGAAAGTAGCAGATTCAAGCAAACATTTATTCTGTGTTAGTAATAGTAATTGCCATAATTTTCAAAAGATTTATAGATTTTGTATCTAGTATGTTTAATTATAAGTGTTTGTATGATTATATTGGAAATCAGGCTGTATAATTCAATACTTTTATGAGAAATTATTTCAACTATATTTCAAAGCATTTTTATTCATGTTTATGGGCAGGAATAAAGCAACCACTATTGGCCTCAAAGCAATATATTTCTGCTCAGCATGAATATATTAATTAGAGTTTGTGCATGTATAAATAGACACAGGATAACTGGGAAGATCATTATGTGTAGACAAAATTGTCCTCTTTAGGACTAAATGTGCACCTCAAAATCTACCATGCTTTTGTTGGTTTAAGGGTTGTAAAGAAATTCCAGATGACTTAGTTTGGAGTACTTTGTAATATTTTTTTTTGCAGAAGGACCTTATTAATTTCAATAGGGTCTGCCAATAGTTGGGTGTCCACTAAACTCCTGTGAATAATGATAGGTATTCTTTGAGTCTATGATTGCTTGGTTTCTTTGATTACGCAATCAGGAACCATCAACTGTCTAACATGAATCCAACTATGTATTGTTGATAGATGACTTTGTTGATGTATATTATATTATATAGAACATCTAATGAATGTAAAGAAATAAAGTTTATGAAATACACAATGTTTGTTGTTGGCAATCACACATGTTGGGATATTTCAGTAGCTGTACTTGTATTGCATATTGCTTGAATGTGTATGTCAATATAGCTACATTAATTTTGTATAAATATATTACTATGTGATCCAAAGTCATAACAAATTTCGGTCTGGCAGTAAACTATAAGCACTTTAAAATGACGCTTAAGGTGTTCTTCAAATTCACATCAACTTAACAATAGTCATTAAGTAAAGCTTAAAAGTAATTCAATATTTTTTTGTATAACTGGTGTAATCCATATATTTATGTACTTTTGCTGCTTAAATAATCTTCTATTAATATTTATGTAATTTTTGTTGCAAACAGTCCATATTACTTCTTTATATTATAGTTATAAGTCTATTTTAGTGCATTTTATATAATTATGTGTACCAATGATTCAGTCATTCTCGGCTGAAATAATTATAACAATGGTAAATATTTCTCTTTTTAACAGCCAATTTAATATTAAAATATTTGAAAGTTAAAATATTGGCTGTTAAAAAGAGAAAAATTTCCTATTGTTATAATTATATACCAATTCTTTAGCAACTTACAATAAGTAGATCAACCATGTCACCCCAAATACAATTGTCAATGTGGTTGCCTGACATTTATGCAACTGAATGAAATATTTTTTGTAACCTTATAACAAGTGTTGGTAGCTGTAAAGGTGAATTGGCATAACAATATAAAACATCTCGTGCATGGTATGTATTTTTTCTACACATTTTATTAATCTTATCCTCTTTATAGCTTATGCTTAAAAAAGTGCTCATGATTTTATAGCTTATTATAAGAATGATAGTTAGCTCGTGCCAGTTTACTAGAGTAGCTACATCACAAAATTTGTCAAAAAAAAAGTTAAAAATACAACAGAATTTTAGAGATTTTTATTGCATAGCATTGTTTCAATATTATCTGAAGGAAATTTACAGTCCAGTGTCCGTTTTAAGCCATAACCCTACTTAAGAATACATAATACCCTAACTATGAGCTTTAAGAGAAACAAACACCATATCTCTATTAAATTGTTAATTGTTAGGGTGGAACCTCATCAGTAGTTGTGTATGTTCAGCAAGGACAATATTTGCTGTGAAGGTACTGTCACCTACCCCTGCGGATATAAGTCTTGCTACCTCTGTGTATCTAGTGGGTGTATTTACTTTGGTAGTTTAAGGCCAAGGTACGTATTAGCTTATCTATTATTAGTTAACTAGCCAGCTTTAGGATAAAACTTAACGATAAACTTTAAATTTAAAGCTTACAGTCCCTGTTTAGTGAACTGCTGTTTAGTTTTAAGTGGATCAAGAAGATTTGTCTGTTCCACTTTTGAGACGTTTTATCTAAAGTAGCTATTAGTCAGGTTCAAGAATTGTGAATTATAAAAATTCTGGAGGCAATTGTGGGAAAAGATGGAAAAACAGTTTTTTTCTAGACCAATTTGACCTGTTGAATCCAAATATGCTGTCTGCCAAACTTGTAAATTATCAGTAATTTTGTATATGAGGTTTTAAATTAAATAGTGTATTTTGATTGCTTTGTAACGATTATGATAAATTTAGTGAGGTATAGCTCCTCGTAGAATAAAGTTATTCTCATGTATTTAGTACCAAATTGAAGCTTTTGTTATGAGGTTTTATTTGATTAAAAATGTGAAAAAAATTTCTCTGCACGGCACTATGTTTCTTAAAACTATTAATTAATGTCACAAAATTGTAATATTATAAATGTAATGATGGGGGGGAAAGGCAATAACTTTCACGTTTGAATGCAAGAGGCATTTGAGAATATAGAGTGCTTCTGCGTACCAAGCAAGTAAATTCATGTGGATGTGGTTAAAAGCTTTGAAAGACAGGCATTTGAGAATAAAGGGTTTGAAAAAGTGCTTCTGCGTACCAAGCAAGTAAATTCATGTGGGTGTGGTTAAAAGCTTTGAAAGACCACAAGTCTTAGAAATTTGTTTCAGTCTTACAACCTACGATTACATATCACTTTGGAAACTAGAGCACTTTATGGTGTCAGCACAACAGGTGATCTTGATGTACCAAAGTAGAATAAAGCTGGACAGCCAAGATGAAGATCACTTTCATGCTCAGTTGATTTCTTTTGGCTTATTCAAAACTATGGTATCTCAGAGATTGCAAATATACAACTAAAGATATAGCAACAAAAGATTGAAACAATTGTTGTTGTTTTTTATTTCCACATACTGAAGGCCAGGAGCACATAAGTCAGTTTGTGCAAGAATGACCATAATCTTCTTCTATAATGTAGTGAACCCCTCCATAAATACAAGTCCATGACATTTGCATCGCTGTGTGAATCTGATAGGAAATTCAAAACTAAAATAAGAGAAAGAAAAATTAATAGAGCAGAGAGATAGACACAAATGCTTTGAACTGCTTAAGAGGCTGGAAGTGGCATCAACATACCTGAGATCCATGGCAATCTCCGAACTGGACATGCACATTTCCACTCCAATTATTGATGGACAAGCACTATGTCAGCTATTGACAGTAGTGCTTGAATTCAACACAATTTGCAAAACAATAAAGATACATGCTATCACAATCACCAGTACCAACTGCAGAAGTCAGTTAGTAATTACAGCTGGCAAATCAGTTGTTTTCAGGTTCTTGGGTAAAGAAGAAAGAAGTGATGGTCCAACCATGTTGGTGCATATTCACAAAACCAAAGCAGACAACATTGAACAGATGCATTGCTAACTGAAGAACAGAAAATTATTTAGAACAGTTTAATTGAATTAAGTCACTTTTAAGCTATGACGGCATCTGATTATAAACTATTATTAAGCTCAGTCAGTGCTAAACTTTATTTTTTCAAGAAAATGGTTTTCGTGAGAGCAAATTGGTTTTCGTGAGAGCAAATTGGTATACCACCACTTTGAAGCTACTTCCATCACCCCTGACTTGTAAGCCAAGCCAAAATGCTAAAGGTAGGGACTGAATTCGTTTGAGATGATGTTGTGTTTGATCAATATTATGACATTTCTATCAATGCTACTGGAACAAGGAGCTCTCAAGGCATTTAGACCCAGTGTTCTCTCTAGGAATTTTTTGAGTGGTGCTGCATCACTTGGACACTTGTATACTTGCATTATGTACCACTTGGTTTACATGATGATGCATTGGTTAGCATGATGCACCACTTGGTTTACATTATCCATTGGTTTGCATGATGCACCATTGGTTTACATGATGATGCATTGGTTTGCATGATGCACCACTTGGTTTACATGATGTCCATTGGTTTGCATGATGCACCATTGGTTTACATGATGATCCATTGGTTTGCATGATGCACCATTGGTTTACATGATGATGCATTGGTTTGCATGATGCACCACTTGGTTTACATGATGTCCATTGGTTTGCATGATGCACCATTGGTTTACATGATGATCCATTGGTTTGCATGATGCACCATTGGTTTACATGATGATTCATTGGTTTGCATGATGCACCACTTGGTTTATTGTTGTTGTTGTAGTTATTTCTCTTCGTTTTCACTAACACATGCACCACCACATATTTATGCCCACGCATATCCCCATAATGGGCATGCAACAATGTATGCAGATTTTTTTGCACCACTTAGATTGCAAATCTTAGAGAGAACACTGCTTTAAGACCCATTATGAAAGTAATTGAGAATGTAGATGTGCCATTATCATAACTGTAGCAATTTCTCTGTATTTTCTGAAATAAAGAAGATTTACGTCACTTTCTTTTTTGACAGTTAAATGTTAAAGCATAAAACTCCAAAGTCATAGTAGTAACTGGAGGGTTTAAATACACTGTAAGTTATTGCATGTAAGTGCAAGACTGGATGCAAACGTTTATGTTGTAAATGTAAACAAAAATTCAATTTTAACTGTACCAGAGGTAGCACACATAGTGGAATGAATATCTAAATGTCATAATCTTTTTTTATTGCCATGTTAAGCACTCTGTAAGTCAATGGCAATAGGCACTATATGCATGTTTTATTTATTTTATTAAATTTATCTTTCAAGTTTTTGGGCCACTTATTCGAAATAAAAAAAAGATATGTTTGGATTCAACATGTCAAAACAGTGAGACTAAAGCAACTTGACACATAAATTTCTTTCCATTTTGAACATTATATGAGGCATTATGCCTTGAAGAATCCAACAGTTTTGGTAGCAAATAACGCCTAACAGCACATGCTTCATTTGGTGCCACATACAGAAAACATCATTGCTTTTTTATATGGCAGAATATAACTACTTCATTATAAACACCTCAATACCATTTTTACTAATAATTTATATGTTTGGCAGACAGCATATTTGGATTCAACTGGTCAAAAAGGTCTAGAAAATTCTGTCTGCCGACTTTTCCCCACAAATGCCTCCAGTGTTATGAATTTTGAAAATACAGTCCTCTCTATATATAGGATTGAACTATTAAACTGTTGCCAATCAATAATGGTTATATGATATAGCAATAGCTCCATGACAAGCTGACCGAAATGTGAAATAATTGTAATTAACGTTGAACCAATATTTAGTAATACAGTTTCGCAATGCAATAATTATACTAGTTCAGCAGTAGCTAAAACAGCGCATAACCATTGAATAATATTATTTATAATGAACTATAATTATGCAAAATGCTGCAACTAATTCAAGGTATTATAACTAGGACTGACTTCACAACATTTGTTGTAAGAGCAGATAGACAAACTAACTTACATGTATGTCAGATGATTGCACAACCCAGAAACTCTCATCAAGCAATTTTATTTGCTCATAATGAGTAATGGAATACTAGGCTAGTGACTTGTAGTGTTCACATAAATTTCTATGAAATATCACACTTCCTCCTTGTAATGTTCACATAAATTTCTCTGAAATATCACACTTCCTCCTGTTTTAGAGTAAATTTTCCACCATTGTAAACTCAGGCATATGCAACTTTCCGTTCAAAAAATGTTAAAATTATTTTCTTGCCAACTCACCTTAGGCCACTCCAAGTCAATCATTAGTTTCTGGTCCACCGCCCTCTTGAAAATACACAACCTCCTAATTTTGACGACTTTGCTGACGTTGCAAAAATCATGCCTTGCAGTTAGCTTCAAATCATATTTTAACGAAGTTTTTTTAATTGAGAAAAAGTTAGGCCTACAATAACTTTTCAGGTTAAGTGCATGTTTACTGAGTAGCTTCTAGCAATCTATAGCCATTTTATTCTTTGCTTCTCATTTTTGTTCTTAAAAATCATTGTAGTATATCTAAATTAAAAAAGTACATTAACAGGACAAAAAATAAATATTTTATGCCTCTTATGGTAGGAGTTTACCTTTTGTTTGATGTTTCCCTTTGAAAATAACAACTCAACATTGGAATTTGAATCTATATTCAAGATTTAATGTGTAATAAGTTACAGACAGGAGACCTTGTTGCAGAGCATTACCTAATAGATTTGGCCACTGGACTTATAACAATAGAACAACAATAGGAAATCGTGTTAATAGTGGAATAGACTATTTCAGAAGTAGAGATGACAATCAAATGATTTATCTCAGTCTCAGAAGTTCTGCCACTGATCCACCTACTGGAGAATTCTGCTGTGAAATACCTACGTAGACTTATGTATGAGATTACTCTTCTTAATGAATATTCAATACATCTTATTTTACACATTTTTACATCAATGTGTAAATAATAATCCTAATTTCTAATCTAGCTAATTTCTATATTCTATGTTTTAAAAAATATCTCAGTTTAATATTAATGTTCGACTTCAGCCTAAACCCAAATGATAAATGGTGATGATGCACTTACAGACACAATTTAAATATAGTATACAGTCGAACCTCCCTACAACGGGACTTTGAGAAGCGGTCAGACTCTCAACAACGGTCAGACCGTTGGGAACGGAGTATTTTCTGCATTGTAGCTATGTAATGGATTTTTTGACTCCAAGTAACGGTTGACTCTCTACTCCGGACAACGGCCAAGTTGTGTGCCACAAAATGTAATGTCTTGTACAAAATTTACTTCTTGGGACGGCCAGTTAGCCACACCCAACTTATTGATGCCTCCATTTTGCCTAGCCTTTCAATTTTAGCTTGCCACGCCTAACTAATTTATGACTTGTGTGCCGTTCAATTTAATAAAAGACATAATACTAATACTAATTTTACATTCATTACAGATGTCCCTCTATTAACTAGTTCTCTCATTCGGCAGACATAAACAGGTGGGCCGAACACGCGGTAGCATGCGAATCAGAGGAAACTTGAATTGAGTTCTGGACATTGAGTGAAAAAGAGGAGCCCTGGACTGATCCATAGACAGATCCATTTAAAAGAAGCTTGTTGCTTTTACCTTTAATGTCCTTTGGGTTTGCCCCAGAGGAAATCAAAGACTTTCTCTCCTTTAAGAGAATACTCTCAGAGTTTCTCTTTGAAGGGGTCATATAAGGTTTTATATACACCTTTCATTTGGTCAATTTACTTCGGTTGGATAGGATTACAGATACTTCAGTTGTTCTCAACAACTTCACAAGTAGAGGTCGAGGCCTTACATGAGAGGGGCCATATTTACCCATTCTCGTGCAATCTCTAACAGAAAGCTTAGAGATATCAGGCATGAGTGAAGATAATACTGATATCACTTGCTTTTGATCACTGTCTAACCTAACCTGATGTGAAGTGCCTTGAAGACATTCATCAATATCGTATATCACTAAGCTAAACTTACGTTCCCATATATTTACAAATTCTGCGCATCTTCACTTGCACATACAGTTTCTCTTCTCTTTATTGTCATTATGGAATCTCATTCCATTCCAGCTGACTGGAAGGTACACAAATTATTTCCTCTCCACAAGAAAGGAAGTGTATCTGAAGTTAGCAACTGTTCGGGAGTAAACTAACAAGTTACTAGTAATAACTCCGAAAGTGTAGGTTTACTTTTATTGTAATATAGAATACAATTGTAGAGCAAAGATTATGAGATATAAGAAGAAGTGAGAATAAAACGTAACTAAGAGTAATACGAGTAACAATGGTAATTAAATGCAATTCGTCGATGTTCGAAGTCGGAACGGAGTACGAGTGCATGCGTAGTAAATATAGAAATAAAATGAATGTTGAAATACGATATGTAATAAAAGGTTAAAGCTAGCTAAGTGAAGGGGCTAGGCTTCATGATGTAACTCTTGGAGGGACTGGTCCCGAACATACTGGGGGGCCAGGGGCAGGAGATGAAGTTAGGTCTTCTTCTGGTAGCAGCAGTACTATTTTTGTTACGGATCGAGTATAGGTTCCCTTTTCAGTTTTTATCGTTGCAGCTCTAACATAACCATCAGCACCAGGGTATACTTTAACAATTCGTCCTAATGGCCAGGACCGTACAAATAGATCCATGTCTTTGAGTAGTACCAAATCTCCAACTTTCACTGATCGTTCAGATCGACGCCACTTGTTTAATCTCTGTAAAGTGCACAGGTATTCATTCGACCAGCGAGTCCAGAAATCAGCATAAATTCTTTGGCAGAGATTCCAATGCTTTAAGCAACTAATTTTTGAATGCAAGTGTGACTCAACAGGAACAGCTTTGAGAGCTTTACCGATGAGAAAATGACCAGGCGTCAATACCTCTAGACCATCGTTTGGACCCGAGTTCAAAGGAATGAGTGGGCGACTGTTCAGTGTGGCTTCAATCTCGACTAAGATGGTATTTAGTTCGTGTTCAAACAATTGGTGAGGTTTTACAGTTTTGAACAAAAGAAACTTCATACTTTTAACGGCTGCCTCCCACAATCCACCAAAATGAGGCGATCTTGCTGGAGTATGTGTCCACTTGATATGGTGAGTTGTACAGAATAAATTTGTCGATCTCCGCGTGGCAGTAGAGTTGAGAAAGGTATACAAGTCACGTAATTCTTTTTGAGCTCCTACAAAATTGGAACCATTATCCGTGGCTAGAGTTTCTGGACATCCTCGGCGTCCAATAAAACGACGAAGAGCAGCTAAGAATGCCTCGGATGTCAAATCTGTTACCATTTCCAAATGTACAGCTTTAGTCGCCATACAAACAAATACACAGACATATACTTTCACTAGTGTGCGATTGCGTGTGTATCCTCTCTTCATCATCAGTGGGCCAGCAAAATCTGCTCCAGTATGATGAAACGCTGAAGTGCGTGTGACTCTATTGACTGGCAGTTGACCCATAACCTGTGAGTTAGTCTTGGCATATGCTTTCTTGCAAGATACACATTGGTTAGAAATACCTTTCACTAAATTTTTAAATCCTATAATATGATATCGCAAGGACAAAATTGCAAGAAGTGCTTGAGGGCCTGCATGCATATTAGATACATGAGCTTGCCTTGCTAACAACTTTGAAAGTCTGTCAGAATGGTGTAAAATGATTGGATGTTTTTGATCTTGAGTCAGTTCCGAATTCTCCAGCCTTCCTCCAACCCGTAGAAGTCCATTTGAATCCAGAAACGGCCTGAGACTAGAGAGAGAGCTTTGACGTGGAACTTCACGAGCATGACAGAGTGCAGTCTTCTCAGGCTTGAAACTTCTATCCTGACTGAGCTTCAGGAGGCGAGTCTCTGTTTCATCCAGTTCATTTAGTGCTAGGTCAGGGGAAAGGTCTCGATGAGAACTGTGCTTACTACAATTACAAATAAAACGAAAACACCAGGTTAACACTCTATGCATATTTCTATAGCTAGAAAATCTCTCAGAGAAATCTTCATAAGGAAGCAGAGCTAGGTGAACAGCAGGTTTTAACTCTATCAAGTCTCTTTTTCCTTTCCAGTCCGTATTGCATGGCCATTCAGAAGATGATGAAAGTAACCAAGATGGTCCTTGCCACCATAACTGAAAACAGATAAGTTTAGCTGTTTCAATTCCCCTTGAAGCAACATCTGCAGGGTTGCAGTTAGTTGGCACGTGTCTCCATTGAGCCGCAGGAATTCTTTCAATAGTGTCCACAACTCGGTTGTAAACGTAAGATTTCAAACGGGAAGGTGAAGTTGACAACCAGCCGAGCACAATCGTAGAGTCACTCCAAGCATAAATATTTGATAATGGAATTTCAAGGGCCGTAGCAACGTGAACAAGAAGTTTACTGAGTAACTGAGCACCGCAGAGCTCTAAACGCGGAGTCGTTGACTTTGAGAGAGGAGCAACTGCGTCTTAGAATACAGTAGAGTGATTGATACGTCAGTATTATCGTACACAGTCCTGAGATACACCACTCCAGCATAAGCTACATCTGATGCATCTGAGAATCCATGGAGTTGGAGACTCCTAACCTTCTTTCCAATCGTGTGATGATATCTTGGAATTGAATGTTCAGTAATAAGAGGAAGTTGTTTTTTCCAGAGTTCCCATTCCTGAGCTAGTTGTTCAGGCACTGGCTCATCCCAACCAAGATTTTCCTTCCACAGCTTTTGAAGGAGTATTTTTATGACAATAATGCTGGGAGAGAACCACCCTAAAAGGTCGAAAGTTTTAGCTACGTTTGAAGCTATCTTCCGTTTGGTCGGATGATCGTCAGAAGTTAGCGTCAGTGTTGCTACGTGGAAACAATCAGTGCGAGTATTCCAATGAATTCCAAGTGTTTTCAAGCACTGATCTGGTGGAGAAATAAGTTGAGTAGATTCTTCTTCTTGCAATTTCTTTGGAATAGTATGAAGAAGAGATTGGGAATTAGACTTCCACTTGCGTAGAACCATCTGAGCATGAGAAAACAGTTCACATAGGTTGGTTCTGATATCAATAGCATCTTCTAGTGTGTCTGCTCCTGTCAAGCAATCATCGACATAAAAATGATTTCGTACAATGTAGGCAGCTTTAGGATATTGTTCCTGGTAGTCATGAGCTAGTTGTCGAAGAACTTGAGTTGCTAAGAAAGGAGAGGAAGTAACACCAAAGGTAACACGAGTCATCCTCATATCCTGTATTGCTCCTCCATTGGGTTCGGGTTGTAAGAAACGGTGCAAATCCCTGTCATCTGGATGAAGTCCAACCTCTCGAAACATTTTAGAAATGTCAGCACAGAGAGCAATAGGATGAGACCTGAAAGCAAGTATAACAGAGGTTAGTAAAGGATATAAATTAGGACCTTGGAGAAGTGTGTCATTGAGAGAAACACCAGAAGAGGATTTGGCAGAGGCGTCGAATACAATTCGAAGTTTTGTGGTCGTGCTAGAACTCTTCACCACACCGTGAGCAGGGAGGTAAAAGGTTTCACACTCAGGTTTGCGGAGGTCATGTATAGGAACTGCTTCAGCATGTCCAAGAAGTTCGTACTCGCGCAGAGCCTTCTCAAAATCTGCGTAGTTACCTCGTTTTTCAAGAGAACGGCGGTTCTGAATGTAGCGTCGGAGAGCTTGGTCTCTGGAACAACCTAAAGCAATAGAAGTATTACGTTTTGGTAACTGTACTACATACCTTCCATCCACATCTCGAGAATACGATTTCTGGAAATGATCCACAGCTTGTTGGTCTTCATCAATAAGGGCAAAAGAACTCTCGGGTGCTTGTTCCACTCGGAAGAATGCTCTTAATAAATCATCCGTACTACTCTCTTCAGCTGAGTCACACAAATGTACACGGTCAGACTTAGGCTCGGAGAGGACTTTCCCCCTAAGAGTCCAGCCGAAGATAGTCTCACAGGCATGAGTCATCCGATTTGCTGAAGTAGCATGGCCTTGAAGAAGTATTTCATCGAGGATATCTGCTCCAAATAGTAAGTCTATAGAGCCCGGTTGATCGAACAAAGGATCAGCAAGTTTCTTTCCTTGTAAAAAAGGTTGTTCTCTGACTCCATGAAGAGGGAATCCCGGTAGATCTCCAGAAATACGGTCTAGCACTATGGCTCTCACCGATATATTGGGTTGATCACTGTTTGGAATCAGATCTAAATCAACCTGGTACCGCGAGGTAGGTACGGATGTATGGCTAATACCTGTAAAACTAGTTGACTTTCTGATCTTCTTGGCTTTTAGTCGTTGAACAAGTTTAGTAGTCACAAATGACAAAGTTGAACCACTGTCCATTAAAGCACGGGCCTTTTGAATTCTTCCCCCGGCACTAACAGTTGCCAAACACGTTGCCAAAAAAGCGATCGGTCGGTCTTTCATGGACTCAGAAGACGGTAAGGCATGAGCATTAGTATTGGTTGTACTTTCTGAGTTTGTCTCAGTTGATTGCGGCTGTTGCTGGCTTGTTGAAGTTGGCTGGGGCTGTTGCTGGCTTGCTGAAGTAGACTGGGAATGTTGCTTATTGGTCCTTTTTTGATATCCTCTGTGAAGTAAGGAATGATGCTTGCGACCACAGTGACAGCAAGACCTAGTACTGGGACACTCACGCAAAATATGATTAGAAGACAAACAATTCACACAAACCTTTAGACGAGATACAGTTGATTGCCTATCGTCCACGGATTGGGCCTTGAAAACATCGCATAGATAAAGTGGATGAGTGTCCGTAGGGCATAACTGACAATGTTTTGTGCTTTGGACATGGAGAGTAGAAGGTTTCGATGTTGGCTTTGATCGGTGAGAAAAACTTCGTCCATGAGTGGTGGAAGATGAATTCGTCTTAACTACGTCAGTTCTCCCTCAGAATCGCATTTGAAAGCGTCTGAGGTATCCGGCTAAGTGATCAAAACTTGGAGTCCTTTTTAATTTTGCCGACTCTTCAACCCAGTTTTGGAATAATTTCTCGGGCATGAGTAGCTCACACAATGCTGTAAATAGAGCATCCTGTGAACCGTCTGTACACTCTTTTACCACAGCTAGAGATGTTTCGAAAAGAGTTGGTGTTTCTTGATTTGCCAAAGCCTTTGATTCAGTCCCCCACAATGAACTTTATCTAATCCAAAAAACTCCGAAATAAGGTCAAACTCTCTAAAAAGGCCAAAGGGTTCGTCCCCATGCATGGCTGTTGTTCGGAGGTTCGACTGTATAGGACAAGTCACTAACATTTACAGGATAGTACATGCTCAGCAAATATATTTAGGAAGTATAGGATATCCTATTGGACCATTAGGAGTGTATACATGCAGAGTACCTTATGAAAATGGAAGAGAAAATACTGGCAGCATCACAATAATCAATGTATTAAGTGGTAAGCATAGTAGGAAATGACAATTTTATGTAGAAAATACATATTACACTTTAAAACACAGAGTAATATTTCATCGTATGTATACATGAATACATCTCTTCACTCATTTAAGGTATTCAATTTTAAATTGAATTCACTGAAAGTATTATGAATGTCATATAAACTATAATTTTATGAGATTACATATCACACCTATCCATAACTCATTTAAGGTATTCAATTTTAAATTAAATTCACTGAGAAGTGTATGAACGTCATAATACTATAATTTTCTGAGATTGCATATCATGACCTATCCATAACTTTTCAAAGTACATCATAATCTTTAAAGGTAAACATTACTTTTTTAGTTATCATCTAAGTCATTGTTCATTGAAAATCTATTTATCTTCTCTTTTCTTCACATTAGAAGGTTGGTTGATAATAGTCTACATTTTCTTGTTATTTCTGGTGCAGTATGATAGTAGAGTTGCTTAATTAAAGAAAGCGTCCAGCATGATCCTCCATATAATTTGCTGACTCTGAGCCTTAGCTTAAAGCAGCCCCAGTATTTCCTTTTACCTCTAATTATCACTTGTATTTTTATGTACCTATCAGAACTTTCTTCACTCTTTCTTTGACATCATTGACACTCAAAGTTTGGATGAATACAATATATAAATATAGATTATTGTTGTTGTTTTTTCAAGAAATAATTGTACTTTGAATTAGTTTCTTCAATATCAATCAGTCCTGCTAACCCAGAAGTGTAGCTGGTGAATGACTGACACTAACATGTACTGCTACTATAACTGGTAGAGGAACTCCATCATTTTCTTGGACTGGTCAAGAGTGTCGTAGTCCACAGTTTGGTCAAATTGTTCGAGGAACGAACAATATGTTCACTAATTCATTCAGTTTTAATCGAGTAAATCAAACTAATGATACAGTTGAATGTATTGCTTCCATTGACACTTCCACAATGAGGACTTCCGTCACATTATCAGTAACAGGTAACCCATCTGGTTATTCTGTGAGTAGGTAATCCAATACATTAGGGCCTGCAAGTAACTCATGTTACAACTCACAAGATTTTGTAAAAATATTTTAAGCAAGGATAATTTATCTTGAATGCACAACATTTTAGGATACCCAAAACATATTCTATATCCTTTCAACATTTTCTTGTCTAACTCTGATTAAATTTTTTCAAGAAATTATAATTGTTATCAGTTACCAGAATCATAACTTATATTACGTATTTGAACTAATTCAGTTTAATAATAACATGATTTTCTGGTACTGCTTGCAAGTAATAATGTGGACAAAAGAAAATATATTATACTGTGTTTGAATAGCAAAAGAATGAACTTGTTCTTATCAAAGATATGATGAAAATCACTCATTCACACAAACAACATAATAAAATAAAAATCATTTCTAAAGAATTATTATGTGAACATCACTTTTGATGCACAGTATATTTATGCCTATGCCATAATAATAAATGTTCGCCAAAAGCTCTGACTCAAAGTGCCTATATAATAGTAATCATCAATTTACTTTCAATAAAGTCATCACCAGTTTAAGTTGCATGCTGTAGCTTTAGTGGCTATGCAATAAATGAACGCATGAATGCTAACAATTAACAACATTGTCATGATAAGGCACTTTCAGTACCAAATTATCTTCATTTTATTGTGTTACATGCTACTTTTTGAGTGCAATTAGATGGTGACATCAATAATTTTCAAGAACTTCAAGTTTGCCCCAACGTAATTTATAGAGATGAAATCACACAAAGTACCGTGAACTTATTGATCAACAAGGATTTCAACCCATTGGTCAGCTGCCATATTATGCAGCCAATTCATGTAGTGAACTGAAAACCATTCACTCGGGAATGAAATCAGAATTATTACTGGATATCTTCAAGAGGATTTCCTAGCAGACAATACTGTAGCTACAAATGAAGTCAGTTTACTTGCAACATCTTGTAATAAAAGTTCAATACTTCATCATATAATTGATATTTTAGTTTCTGTTGTCATTTGTATCATGAGCTGTTTTCCTAGTTTATATATATTTAATATAATGTCACATTGGGGGGATATGTGGGAGGACAAAGAGGGAGTGTGACTGTTGGGTAGCAACTCCACCTCCGATTAATAGTATGCTGCCACCACAGTAGTGGCTCGCAGCTAGCACTTAGTCTGAACTTTAAGTGCTTGAATGAATGATCTGCTCTTCTCAATGTACATACAAATTCATCAATAAGATATAAATGTCTGGCAAAATTCTCAGATAATATCATCAATGTAATTAGAGGTATTTTAAGTGCATTCTCTGAGAACTCTCTCAATGCAATCCTGAAAAACTGCTGGACTTTACTTCAACTGGATCGCTTTTTATAAAATGAAACCAACAAATCGAGGACTCCAGTCCGATCATGCCCTTTGAATCATAGTTTAATGCCAGTTGGTAGAACCCTTTCATAATGACATAACCTTAGTCTTTTCTGCTCGTTCAAGTATTTCACTGTTGGTATATTATATAACATGGTGCATTATGGGTGTTGTTACAATCAAAGCCTGGTCAATGCCCAGCTGAACTTTACTAATTGATTGTGTGACAGACTATAGTGGGCTAGACCAGCTACTCTATCTCTTTCCAATAATGCCTTCATCTATTTAGCACTACAATTATTCTTCTACTCACTTACAGACAGTCTGTGGAATTAAGTAAGAAGATAATAACACTATATCACTCCGCAGGACCACATCAATATGCAGAACACAAATGCCTGGTTTGTCTTGTAACAGATGAGGATATATAATAACTTGAAAGAGATTATGTAATTTACTACTTATGGCTACTACTAAATATCGAACCACAGACACCAGCTTTAGTTTAACCACCAGTACTAAAGACTCTGGGCTAAATTAGCCTTTGAATTCAGTATTAACAATTTATACTAGTGAGTAATCTTGACAGAAATGTAATTAAGTGTCATCAGACTGTTTTTGTCCTGTTGGCCCTTTGGAGAGCTACAATGTTTTTGTTTTAGTTTTTATTCATGTCTAGGTACACTGCCTTTATATATCATGTAATTTTGTTGTTGACTTCTGTACAAATAATGATAAAGAAGACGGATGTACTACAAGCTATGCTACTAACAATAATATGATTTAATTGCGTATTGCGAACTAGCTAAAAGTAAAATTAATCATTATTATTATTATTATTATTATTATTATTATTATTATTATTATTATTTATTATTATTATTATTATTATTATTATTATTATTATTATTACTATTATTACTACTGTAATTGTTTTGCTATTGTCTATTATAACTTTTTAATATTATCATTTTAAATACGATAATTGCTTTACTTTTTAATTATTCTATTCTCTTATACATTAATTTTACTTATCATGAATTATAATAAATAATGTAAACTCTATTTGCTTTAACAAAAAATATGATAAGAATTGAAAATACAAGACAATAAAGTTATATCAACGGCAATACATTAAGTAATCATTATGTTTATTATTGTTACACTTCTTGTATAGAACCATAAATATAATAATATCAGAATACTTTTATTTTATTTTTGGTTTTGAAAGCATTTTGCTTTCTCCATATGCTGTACACTCACTCATAATTACTTCCTCATATGCATGTGGTAAAGGGTTTCCATTTGTGCCTTCATTGACTTCTTCATATTCAGTACCAGTTATTTGGGTGGTTGATTTGTTACTATTGTCCAAATGTTGCCTAATAAAGAAATCGTAACTATAATTGAAAATAAATATAATATTATACACCTAGATATCTTCATAATAATATGTTTAGGTACACCCATGAAAATAACTCGTGATACAAGCTGTATTGCACAAGTGCATTACTATACGATTAACTCAAACTTGTATTTAATTATTAACTATATACAGATAAACATTCTCATGAGATGTTTTATTATTGTATTTTTTAACACATAATTTCAAATATGAAGTGTGACTTTTTGTAAAATGGGTGTGGATTGGCAGGTAATAATATACTGAACTCTTTTTTAAAAATCCTGCCTACGTCTATCTATTGAGTGTACTTTCAGTCAATACAAGGAAGTTACACCCATAATGAGGAAAAACATTAGTAAGGGAAGAGGATGAGTAAACTTGTGAAATAGTAAGTGAATGAACGATAAACTATAAGTAAAACCATCAAATAAGAAACAAATAAATTGTAAGTTGAAGATACAAAACAGCTCCTTAGTCAAATATTAGAAGCAGGTAAGAAAAATGTTTTCGTTGATAAAACTGATTCAATAAGAATGCATAATTAACATAAATGATTTTGGCATTTCTAGTGCCATCTTATGTGACCAGTTTTTGCTAGTTACAATAAGATATCTATACAAGTATAATTTTAATTATAAACAAAAAAATTACAATTACTATTAAAAATTAAAAAAGGGATAATTATGAAAACTTTTGAAAAGTCACTTACTTCCATGTAATTAAAATATTTCTTGTAACTTACCTGTAACTTATTATTTTATATACAATCACAGTGACAGATGTTATAACTGAGACAACTGCAATACAAATGATGACAGCAATCACTATTACTTCAATTTTGGAATCAGTAGAACTGATAAACTGCAGTGTTGTCTCATAACCTAATTTAAATGTAATAAGAAAAAAAATTAGTAGCAGAATAATAATACTTGACATGAGAATAGACAAGTACTTTCGAAAGTGGAGTCAAAGTTAGTCATACATATTACTCACACACTTAATTAAAATCCTATCTTTGCAAGTATCTCTATACTTTTAGATTTATAAGTGAAATGTAATTTTACACAAAGATCAGTCAAACATTATGGGAGATTGCTAGACAACTAGTTTTCAAGTAATCTGCCAGTACTTATAATTAAATCAGTTAAGTTTTCCACAGTATTAATATATATATATATATTATATAGTATAAACTATTTCTGAAGCATGATCACCTTTAGCCTGGGAGGAAATAAGGGAGAGTGGAGGTTGTTTGCTTAATAAATTTCAGGTGATAGTAAGGTTGAAGTGAAATGGATGTAATAGTGGTGACAAATAAGGTATTTTACAATAAGCTGAAATGGCATTGAATATAGAATCCAATACCATTACTATAATTTGTGTTGCTTCTTTTTACTTTCAATTATTAATTATTTCTGGTTATCAGTTGAAAAAAAATCAACTGGTTGAAGCCACTTTTTTTTATTATTAATATTTTATAGTACTCAATTTTGCCAAAACTAGGGGAGCTAATGCCCCCCTTAGCCCCCTCTGTCTACAGCCTTGTTTTAAGAAGTAATTATTGAGAATGCTATTGTCAATAATAGAGAAAAAACATACAATACTAAGAACATAGGCAGAGAGCTGGTTAGTTTTTAGTGTCATTTAGCAACTAGTAGTTACAAAACTCTTACTCCTCTAGAACGCTGTAGTTATTTTCAGTTCCCTTATCCCTGGGTGGAGTTATAGAGACAGAGAATACTGTTACTATATAAATTTGATGAAATATTATATCAATTCATTAAAAGTGTTAAAAATTAATTTTAATTGGGATACTAAGCAGTATGTTCTTTTTAATACAAGTTTTTTAAACAGCTTATTAATATATTTTCCTTCGATTATTCCTTTTGTATTATGGTATTTATGGTGCCTTACAACAAATATGTAAACTTTACTTATTCCTTCAACAGCACAATTCGTTTATAAAATGGATAAATATTCTATAATTTAATAAACTTCCTTTTCCCATGAAGTCAATTTTTTTTATATTCATATTACATTTACATTCAAAGTGTGTATTATACTCAACATCTCTCACCATTAATTGGTATGATCAATAACCTTGTCTATAATTTTGTAAAACTTACCAATTATCAGAATTTCATGTGAGGAACTCATTCTCATAACAGGATTCACAAGATATACAGATAAAACTGTATAATTACAGGCATATTGTGATGTATTGTGAGATAATTGTAGTGGACTCAAGTCTAACTGATGAGTATTCTGTCCTGTCAATAGAGTATTTCCCTCCATCCATGAATATGATACTATCATTAATGTTGATGGAATATTCACATTACAAGTGAGTATGTAATTGAATGAAACTGTTGGCACTCTACTCTCTGTAATGCTGGCTGATGTTTGGGGAACTGCATAACATTGTACACTGTGGATAGTAATGTTTGTGCATTGATAACGAGAAACTTGACCAGTCCAAGTAAATGATGGTGTACTACCTCTACCAGTTATAGCAGCAGTACATGTTAATGTAAGAGACTCCCAGCTACAGCTTCTGTGTTGATAGGAGATATTGAGACAGAAACTACAAACATGAACAGAGTAAGCATTAGTCCATATTGATTGTTATTTTGATAATTTTGAGTTACATGCTACTTGCCTAAAACATTTCGTTAATTGTTATAATAAATTCTTATAATATTTTACTTTACTGTATTTTGCATTTTGCATAAAATGAATTAACTAGTATTAGCAATCCTTGATGATATATAAAAATGTTGCATTGTGACTCCAATAGTGTTTATGCTATGTTAGTCAAAGTACCAATTATAAAAAACACAAAGAACTTGTAAAATGAATGGAGAAATCTGATATCAATATAAAATATTATGATTACATTGTTACATTTAATATGCTAGATGATACTTAGCCTTTTCAGACCTACTATGAAAGACATTATTTTATGGCCATGATAGTAGTATGTAGGATGAGAACAGACGATGAGTATTTCATCTCTCTAAATTTATTAATTAGATAGTTGAAGTGAAATTTGCATCCTCCAAATGAAAAACAACAACAACAACAACAAAAAACAAAACAAATAAACTAGTTGCATTACATACCAGATAATATATTGATGATATTAATAGTTGCATTGACAAGTGTTCCATTGTTACCAGGTACTGAACATTATACTCCCAGTGGTCCAACTGGAACTCTTCTATTGGCCATATTTACACTCATGCCTACAGCACTCGTATGAATACGATGCCAACAGACTTGTTGTGTTCTCTTGTATCAAATTCATAATATATATTTAATTATGTTATTAGTTGGTTAGTTAATATGAATATTGAAGACTAATTCACCTAATACAGCTTTTAAAGTTTAAAAGCAATTAAAGTTTCACTAAAATTCTCAATTTATTTACTAGCCAAAATATTATAGCTTCACATCTCCAGTTTGTACAAGTAACTTAAATTTGATACTACAGAGTAGGATATAGCTAATACAGATATTGTCAAAATATACAATCCACTGGTGTAGTAGGTAGGTATTACCGTATAGTTTAAAGTGATCATTTGAATAATCACCTTGTTTGATTATCCCAAAATTATAGGGTGACTCCAGCCTCCAGAGTTACCCCCCACCCAACCCCCTCTTTCTATGTGGCCACTTCAATCTATCTACATTGAAATACTGTTACACTATTCAACAGTCTCGATACTAAATTACCTTGCATGCCAACATAAGGAAATATCAGAAGTCCAGAAAATGCAAAAAAATTAGTTGATACTGACCATAATCAAGCCTGATGACTCCAAACGCCTCCCAATAAAAGTAGGACTTCCAGTTTTATCAGGCAAAGTTTTAGTAGTTTCGACAATGGAAGCCCATTTCATTGTGGGGTTGCATGTTCGCTAGCAAGTATTTAACTATCAACCAGGAATTCAGTAATTACACTAATACCTCAATGAGTCTACGTCATAGAATACGTAATGAAAAGTAGCCACGTTCAATATAATCTACTATATGTCTGAAGAGTAGTGACGGGAATTCTGCCGACACCCTAACAAGTACGACCAAAAGCACAATAGGGATTCGTAGAGAGGATTCTGTGCTGTCTAATTCTATCAAATTCACTGCAATTAAATCAAGTGTAAATGTTAAGGAAATAAAATTATGAGATTTAGAATATTTTGATTAATATTTTGATGATCCAAATATCTTATTATACACTGAGTATATCTTCTTTTTTTTTCTGTGCTACAGAAGCAATGGTCAAAAAGTATATTAACATTCTACATAGGCTGAAATATTTATATTAACAGCAAAGAAGCAATGGTCAAATATTATATTAACATTCTAGGCTGAAATATTTATATTAACAGCAAATTTCCTTCTCAAAGCCAATATTGTGTTAATTAACTTCTGCATGAAGTCTACAAATCTGTTATAATTAAGAAAATATTGCCTGTTAGTACTAGAGAATTAAATTATAATATTTATTTGTAAAATTATTGAATTATAATTATATTATTCACACAAATGAACAATAATTATTAATATTGGATGAGAGTTTACTTGTACTGATGAGTAGTAAGCAGCCTAGCTATTGTAATCAAATTTTTATAATGTGAACTTCAAGATGAAAAAAATATTTTCAAATAAGCTAGATATCATAGTAGACAGTAAACAATGTAAATAATTATAATAATATTCATGGGAGGACTACTAGTACACTATCCACACAGCTCGCTGCCTCAATTTCAGTCGACAAATTGTAAAAGTGAAGGAAAGGTACGAGCAGCGCATGCGCACCCATTATCTTCGATGGTAACGGACAACATTATGATTACTATTATTATAAGTAATAAAAAATTGCTAGAGTTCAGTTGTTGTTTTTTAATGCGCTTGGATTGTACCCAATTGTTGGAAGGGATATGTCAATATTAACTTCTTTTCTTGTTTTCTTGGAATTTCTTGGGGTACTTTCGTGTGCAAATACTCAAGGTAGGTAATACTATTGCTATAGGGTGTATGATGTATTTGAAAGGTTAGTGTCAAGACCAAAACGAAGTTGGTTAAGTAATTTAATGTGAAGGGGATATCAGTTCCATTTCTGGACTTATTCTCACCACAGCCACACAATTTCTTCTTGACTCATAATCCTTAGGTATTTCTATATGTGACCGTCTAAGGGAAAACCGGGCACAACGCGGCGTGCGTAATATCGAGAAAAGATCGATCGATTTCCGACAACTCCGTAAGTGCAAAAAAAATTTTTTCGAAGGGTGCCGCGTTGTGCCTGGTTTTCCTATAGACGGTCACATACTAGAAAATGCTCGTGTAGCATTGGTTGGGCGAGCGAGCGAAGTTCTGGGGAAATGTTGACACTTTCATTTGCATTGGGGTCGTTTGATTTGAATTTGCATTGGTTTTCTTCCTGCAGGTTGCCAAATCTGAATTCACATCTCATTATTAGTAGTAGAATATGTAATGACATGTAAAGGGGGAAATGATGATTGGTAAAGGGTAAAGAATGGTACTCCTCATGATAAAGTAACAATGATAACAAAATAATGTGTAAAGTACAGAAAAGGGGAAAAGGGGGGAAACGTGTAAAGGGGAAACATGTAAAGGGGGAACCGTGTAAAGGGGAAACGTGTAAAGGGGGAAATGGGGATGGGGGATACTCTGAAGTGTCCACATGCTAAGCATGACAGTAATTCAAGTCTCAGTTTTACAGACGCATAATACTGGAAGCTGGCCATAGCTAATTGGCATAGAGATAGTACCCTAAAATTAGAGACAGATTGCACGACCTGAAAATGAGATGGGATGTGCTTGATGTATAAAGCCATGTTGCTGTCTTCTCCTGGCATCATATTTATGGTGTCTTCAATCCTGAGAGTGGGAGAGTACCTCTGCCAGGTAGTGTTGAGAATATGACTGAATGTCAATCTGCAGCAAGTGGGCAAATGTGAAGATCTCCACATCAGTACCCCACACTGTGGACTGCTCCATTATCTAGTGATATTCATGACTATGAAACGCTTGAATGAGTAGCTCTACCAATGATAGTTGAATGGTATATGATTAGCTACACTACCATTAGCTAGAGTAACGAGAGAAAATTAGAAAAAAGCATATGCGACCACGTATGTGCGCGCGCGTTTAAACGACCACGTATGTGCGCGAGCGTTTAAACGACGACGTATATGTGCGCGAGCGTTTAAACGACGACGTATTCAGGATTTCCATAGACTACATCTTAGAGTTGCTCGCTCGCTTCGCTCGCTCGCCAATTATTGTCAGCTTATACCTATAATAGAAGAGCTCACATATTATAACATCTCATCTCTATATTACATACTTGAGAGTGTGAAAATATAATTTTAAAAGAAGTGCCTCTCTTCTAGTTTATTTAACGATCAAGTGTAATGTTTAGCAGTTTGTAGTAGTTCAAACTTGCATTTCAAGAAATATGAAGGTTAAATATAGAATGTATTTATGTTCAGCTGAATAGGGCACCAGATTTCTGCTGTACACATAAAGGTAAACACCTGTCAGTGAACTGGCATATGAAACATACCTAAATTCTTAAACATTAGATTTCTCTTTGAATTGCTTATCAATACTTGGTCAACCATTCGTGCCATTGAAAAATAGTTGTGTCTTTAAACGAGCATACTTAATTTTACTCATCGCCATGATAATCATTGACTAAAGTGGGAGGGGTTCAAATACAGAGTCAAGGTAAAGTTGATACTAGTGTTATATGGGAACAGCAATGACCTTACCTAACAATGAATTTCGCTAGGAATTCTCAAATGTTCAATGCTTCTGGAAAGCTATAAATAATGATTCAGGCAGTCTCAAATGTTCCAAGCGTTATAGCTCTGGTCTATTTAACACTCTAACTTATATTAAATTTTTTGCATTTATTATAGCTGATACTTTGACTGGATAATAGCTTGAACTATCTGAGTTACATGCAACATTCTTGTATGTCATCAATAATAGTAATCTACTAGTTAATTCATTTATGTAAAATGCAATATACAGTAAAGTAGAACACTATACAACAAAATGGCTTTTAGGAAAGTTTATACAGTAGTGTGTAACTCAAAAAAATATGAACTGAACAATCAACTTCGAATGATGTTTACTCCATTAATGTTTCTAGTTAGTTCTATCTCAATATCTCCTATGAACCCAGAAGTTGTAGCCGGAGAGTCTGTTACATTGACATGTACTGCTAATACTACTGGTAGAGGTGGTACACCATTATTTACTTGGACTGGTCAAGTATCTCGTGGTCCACTGCAAGGTCAGGCTGTTCAAGGAAGTACAAACACATTCACAGATATGTTGAGAATAGAGAGAGTGAGCCAACACAATCCATCTGTACAATGTATGGCTTCAATTAGCAGTTCTACTCTAATGACTTCAGTCACTTTATCAGTATCAGGTAATTGTAATTCAATTGATGTGTTGATATCATAACTTTTATATAATGTTACACAGTTCCCCAAACATCAGCCAGCATTACAGAGAGTAGAGTGCCAACAGTTTCATTCAATTACATACTCACTTGTAATGTGAATATTCCATCAACATTAATGATAGTATCATATTCATGGATGGAGGGAAATACTCTATTGACAGGACAGAATACTAATCAGTTAGACTTGAGTCCACTACAATTATCTCACAATACAACACAGTATACTTGTCACTATAGTGTTACTTCTCCATATCTAGTGAGTCCTGTTATGGGAATGAGTCCTTCCCATGAAATACTAATAATAGGTAAGAATTGGAACCAATTGCTCAATACTATGTTGTAATTTTTTGGACAATATGATGATATTATAATGGAATACGTCCTGTGATAAAAAATTGAAATAAGAGCATAGATATATTCATCTTAGTTTAAAAAAAAAATATGGCTACCAAAATTCTTACCTTTAATGTCAGTCTGCCCAAACTTTTATAATAAGAGATTCTGAAGCTCAAAATTTAGTAACTAGAAATTCAAGAAGCCTTACACAGTATAGAACACCATGCCAGCTCTGTGTCTGTGAAATTTGTATCTTCAGTAAATGACAAGTCTATTTTTTTCAGATTTGACTTTATAGATTACAGTTGTTGTTGTTAACCCTCAGCACTCATGTGTGAGACGGTTATAGTAGCAAACCTGTCTGTTTTTCTCTTTGTCTGATTTTTGAGATTACTTACAATTAAGCATTGAATTAGGTATGAACTTACTCGGGACAAAGACTTAGGACCTTTCTTTATGCTACTTTTTTAATTTCGGGCTAATTGTTGAGAAAATGCGAAGCTTTCAGCTCTGTATAGGTACCAGCTTTCATGGGTAATGCCCCTTAGCGTCACGTCATAATCACATATGCAAATGATTTATTGCAGCCAGCTGTGTAGTTTGCTTTATGTTCAGGGAAGTTATCAGAGTTGAAAGAAGTGAAGATTAGTATCACTTTGCACAAATTGTTATTTCTTTCTGAATGTCTTTACAGAAAATATAAATAAATATGAATAACTTATAATTATCATGTTACCACACTGATTGATAGCAGCTGGTGAATATTATGTTCAAAGAGAAATATCAATCTAATTCAAAACTGACTTGTTTTAATGAGGATATGGAAAGGCAGGCTCACTGGTTCTGTAGGTACCACAAAAATAATAGAAAAAATTAATCAAATAAGTCTATTTAGCTAATAACCTGCATAGAACATACTGTTCAGCTCAGAAATAGATTAACGCTGGAAAGCACAATGGCCGACTCCTCCACCTGAAGGAAATTTTTTATTCTAAAGCTTTATAGCTAAATATTTCTACCTCCCACTTCCCTGCCTTAAGAGCTGATCTTATTATTTCTTTATGCTATACATTTGTTTGAAATATAATTTGAAACTACATTACATTACATGTAAATAGCACTTAGTGGTTAGGACAATTATGTCCTCAATTCTTTTAAAACATATTATAATAATCAACTGAGGTAAATACTTCAATCTTATTTGTACAGTTACAGTCACCTCTGTCACTATAACTCCACCCAACCCTAGTGGAGTAGCTGGTGTGGATGATGTTACTCTCACATGTACTGGAACTCTATCAGGACCTGCTATAGCTAGAGTTGAATGGACAGGACAAATGACGCATACTCCACCACTGGCTACAGCTCCTTCTACTACAGTCGTGGATTCATTAACACTAACTCGAGTTAGACAGTCATATGCCGGAACTTATATATGTACTACAACTATTGGAGCATCTAGTATGAGTAGGTCTGTATCATTAACAGTGCCAGGTGAGTTTGTTATGTTTATTTGTGAGATTTATTTCATGCTGCTATACAAATTTAGCTCCAGCTATAACTATCTCTATAATGGAGAGCCAGTCACCAGTTGCTCTTCGTGACTACATACTCATATGTGCAGCAAAACCTCCTTCTTCTTTGGAAGTGACTTCACTATCATATCAGTGGAGAAGAAATGGACAAGCTGTATCAAATCAGAATAATACACAATTGAACTTGAGTCCTCTGCCACTGAGTGAAGATGGTGCACAATATACTTGTCAGTACACAGCCTCTTCAGTATATGTCAACAATGTGGATGTTACCAGTCCTCCACATACAATAGCACTTACATGTAAGGAGTAGTAGTAGTAGTAGTAGTAGTAGTAGTAGTAGTAGTAGTTTCTTACTTCAGTCAGCATGGATCATTGTCAACTGACTATACACTGCACTTTATGATTGTATATAATAATTTGTTAATAATTTCCATCAAAGTTGAAAGCACCTCAATATACCTATTTTTTTTAAATATGTAATTTCTAGGCAAAACTTTGACATACCTATAATTGTTATTTCTTTAGTTGCATTATTAAGCAGTCCTCCTACAAACATACAAGGAACAGTTCAACAAACGTCAGTGATGCTCACATGGACACAGCCAGATATTGATGCAGTGCAAAATTACATCATCAGTTACTCTAGAACTGCAGGATGCTCTGATGTTCCAAGTGGAAGCAAAACAATCTCAGGATCCATGAGGATGTATACTCTATCTGGTTTGCAACAAAACATAACATATAACATCACTATAACAGCAATGAATACTAGAAATAGATTATCAACTACAGAATCCTTCACTACTCTAACAGCCAGTAAACTATATATTATATATAATATAATTTATATTAAATGCTTTAATTAGAACTGAATACACCCGTACAATTAAAAATAAAAATATGCTTTAATATTCTAACTAATAAACTGCCTCTGTCTTAAATGTATTTGTAGTGCCAAATGGCACAGTTCAGGGAATATCATCTCCAGATAGAAACTTCACTAGTATTACTATTTCATGGCAGACTGTGGATTGTCTACAACAAAATTCTCCAATTACAAGCTACAAAATTCGTTATACTGAAACTTCTATTACTACAGGACCACTAACAACTACTAACACATCATTTGTAGCTACTTCATTATTCCCTGGCACTTCCTACACATTTCAAATAGCAGCTGTTAATAAAGATGGTGATGGGCCATATCAACAGTTCATAGCAGAACCACCTACTGGTATGATAATTTTGCAATCATTTAATTTAATAATCAATTCTTTCCTTGCCTTAGGTATTCTATTACTAAAAGGTCAATATTATCCCAACAACAGTGTTATAGATATCAATGACATTGGAGAAGATAGTGAAGCACTGTACTGCTTCACTGAAGAGTCTCAATGCTGTAGGAGTCAAGACAATTTTCTACCAGGCATTAGAGATTGGTACTTTCCTAATGGAAGTAGAATGATGAGTAGAATGAACAATACTATATCTAAAACTAGAGGACCTCGATCAGTCATACTGCATCGTGACAATGTACTTGCACCAACTGGAATATATAGATGTCAAATACTTGATGAGAATACTTATGTAGGAGTCTATTCTATCAATGAAGGTAGTAAATGTTATAATAAGCAAATTATATGGCCCTATATTTCTATTTAAGACGGACATAAGTTTAATACATATTTACTCAAGCTTGAGCTTAGTGATATTTTTTTCCTTGTAAAAAAGTTTGGAAGAAAGGTTATATAAATATTGCCGTAAAACTTTTAAAATGTTTTTGTTGCACCTTAATTCTTAGTAATAACTATTATATTAGAGTAAACATTCAATTTTATTCACCATGCCATTCAAGTTACAGTAGTCCTATTTTTATAATATATAAAAGTAAAGATGGGATGTTACTTGAATCAAAATTTGCAATAATGCAGTAATGTAGCTCTAACAATAGCTACATAATAAATAATTGTTTCAGTGTTTATTCATTGTTAATCTTTCAGGATTGCTTAACATTCAGTCTCTATCATTATGACACTACAACTGGTGTTGTGACTTGTACATCGACTGGAGGTCCTGTTACTGCTCTAACTTGGAACAGAAGTGGAGGATCTTACTCACAGAGTAAAATAATAGTGGATACTGTCAGTGCCACTTACCACAACCTTCTATACATATCTGGTAATACACTATCAGATTACACTGGAATCTTTAATTGCACTGTTAGTAATAGCAGAGGCAGTGCATCTAGGTCTACTGACAATTATAAGTGTAAGCTCAGTTTTCTAAATTAACACACATATTGAAGTTTGTTGTTTATATTCAAAGTTATAGGACTGTCTGGAAATGAGAATACATATGATACTAAATCTATAGCAAGTGTGATATGTTTCACTAACTTCACTGTTGTCACCTTGCAATGGCTAAATATGTCAGCCAATTTTTCTTTTACAACAAACCAGATAAAAGACAATGAGTTAAGTCTAACTTTAGAGGATCCCATTTCTCAAGAGACTCATGGAACCATGTTCATTTGTGAAATAGTTAATCAATTGCCATTTGGGAAAAACCAGACAAGTACAATAGAATTTGTTATCAGAACTTCAGAAGAATGTAAGATATTATTTGACAAACTTAAGTGATATCATCATATTTACTGAAAATGATTTGTGTAGTATCAGGTCCTGTATCTACGCTTATTATACTGCCTACCACTGATACAAGCATACATATAACTTGGAGTCTTCCTAAAGCACCAAATGGAATAATAACTGCCTATAGCTTGACTTTGTTAGATCTCAAGAATAACAATGTCTTATAATATGGAAACCATAATGGAAACTGCATTCTCTCAACCTGGACTAGGTATGATAAATAAAAAATAAAAAAATTCTATGTACATGTACAATATATTTCTATAGATTCTGGAGTTCCATACCAAATCAGTATATCAGCAATAAACAGCAAAGGTTCAGGGATATCAACAGTGGAGACATTTTTTACTGAAGAATTAAGTGAGTTATTAATATTAAAGTACTGAGTAGCATTCTTGCATATTCATTGACATTTGTCAGGACCTCAAGTTTCTCCAACCTTGACTGACATTCAACGAAAATCACCAACAACTATATCACTATGTTGGACAGAACTTACTCTAATTGAAGCACGAGGCTTTGTTAGTAATTACACCATTAGATATTATATAAATTCTGTAAGTAGAAAGAGACAGCTGCCTAATGCCATGTCCAAAACAGTGGATGGTAATGTAACTACTGCAACAATAGAAGGTTTAGATGAGACATCATCATATTCAGTACAAATATCAGCAAACAATGGAGCTGGTAATGGAGTATTCAGTACACCAGTGCCTGTTCCAAGTATGTGTGCAGTAAAGATAAAAAATGCATTATTTACGGAATAGCTAAATATTATATTTTAATAGTGTACTTATTGCCTTATGAAAATAATGTGAATTTATATTAACAGCTACAGATTCTACTGCTGGAATTAACACTACTATAATGGTCATTGTTGGGGCAACTGTTTTATCAGCTGTGGTAGCTGAAGTTATTGGTGTGGTCCTCTTATTTATAGTAAAGTAAGTTATGATAGTACATGATTGAATAATAATATTATCATTATTTTGAACAATTCAGGAAAAAAAATACGGTAAAAAAGCTCCTACCAAAGCATTTGTAATGTCTTCTAGAAGAAGTGAGAATATAACTCCAATTTCAGAATCACATCAAAACCTAACTCAAAAAAATATAAAAATATATTCAAAAAAATTGGAAGCAAGTGCAGTACAGTGTGATGAGCAAACCTATGAAAATGCAGCATTCCAAGGTATTACAAATTATATAGCTGGCTTTGGCACAATTAATATATTTACTTACTTTTTCAGCACAAGATAGACTTAAGCCAGTGCCACTGGATGAGTTTCATATTCATGTGTGTGAAATGCATGCAGACAGAGACAAGTTATTTGAAATGGAATATAATGTAAGTTATACTATTTTTCTTAGTATTCGTGACATTGTATTGTGTCATTTAGCATATGTCATTTTCCTTGTTGTATAGTCTATAGAAAAATCATCTAAACTGAGCAATAATATTGCTATTATTCCTGAGAATCGTGCAAGAAACAGATTTGGGAACATCTATCCATGTAAGCTTCATTCTTATTTCTAGAACAGCATGCTATGAACTATAAACTTTGTCTATTTGTTTTTCCCATATAGATGATTGCAATTGTGTGGTGTTGAATACTATTCCAGATTTTGAATTCTCAGATTACATTAATGCCAGCTATGTCAATGTGAGCCCATCATTAAACTGTCTTGCCATATAGAATTTAGAATTGTAATGCTAGCTGCAACTATTTTGATATCAATATTGTTATCTATATTTAGGGTTATGGCAGGAACAAAGTCTATATACCAGCTCAAGGTATAATCCATTGCGTTTTATAATTATAAACATTATAACTTAAATAAAATAAATGTTAGCAAAAACAGATACCGTGCTTAAATAAATTAATAATTATTATTATATTAACACCATTGTAACATGTATATAAAGTGTATTGATTGAGCAAATTTGAATAATGATTGTTTTTAACAATTTTTAATTCTTATCAATACTACATGACAATGTTAATCTCTTGACATAAATTTAGTATTATGAATAGGTCCCATGGAAAAGTCATTAGATGATTTCTGGCGTATGATTTGGGAA
>WLWD01005713.1_pt1 | contig 32686 bp, 28 predicted proteins | sample 6712731 | NCBI WGS metagenome assembly WLWD01 (sample SAMN12718690, study PRJNA576275) | sponge metagenome | isolation source: marine sponge | host: Mycale hentscheli | place: New Zealand: South Island, Marlborough, Capsize Point | collected 2014-11-01
AACTTTTTTTCTCCTAAAAACACGGCTTTTTAGACTATACCCCAGTTTATTCTGAAACTACAGCATTAAGCAAGCCTTACTTTATACTTAAGCTCCAAAGTGTGAGAAAATTCCGGCGAAAACGCTTGCTTTTCAAGAAACGAAAAGTTGATTCGACCGGTTACTATGGCATTGAAGACCATTTTCCAGACTTAATTTCAAAACTTCGCCGTTAGTGGGGGGATGAGGAGTGCCGATTGTTGGTTGTCAAGAGCCATTGGTAGTCAGAATGCCGTAGTATCAATGCTAAGGAAGCTACTACTACTCGAGGGAAGCTGAGGTAAGTACGTAATTCGTTAGCTAAATTTGCAAAATAACTCTGGCCTTTCTTTTTTGTAGCTAAGAGCTTGTTGTAAACAGAGTGACTGGTAAATTCAAATAGTCAGAATGGCTCAAATTTGGTACTACAAAAGTTACCACTGCTCAAGAAAATGAGGTAAGTAAGTAATTTTGTATTTGTGTGCTAAAACTGATTGTCTTTTGTTTTTGTAGCTGAGAGCTTGTTGTCAAGAATTCAAGGTAATTTAGATAGTCAAAGTAGCTAATTTAAATTTAATACTACAGAAGTTATCAATACTCAGGAAATTGAGGTAAGTAGTAATTCCATATTTGCTGGCTAAAATACAAATAATAACACTGGTTTATTTTTTTTATTGTAGCTGAGAGCTTGTTCAAGAGTTATTGGTAATTGAGATCTTATCAGAATGGCAGATGTTTGATACTACAAAAGTTACCATTAATCAGGTAAGTTTGTTTGCTGAAATTAATGGTCATAACTGCTATTATAGTGTTTGCATGAACTAAGCTAAAAATATAATGCTCACTTTTATTGGCGAGCGAGCGTAGCGAGCGAGACACTTACAGGGGTAACACAATTGAAAATCAGGGATGTTTGTTTGTCAGTATAATTATATGGACGTATGTCTGGGACTCCACCCAGACAGAAGGCCGGCCTTCACTCCTGAAGCCCAAGAACTAACTTGATGCATTGGAACTAGATAATCACAAGAATGAACACCTTCACATTTATCCACACCTTACCATACTTACTATGTCCATTAATGATATTCATATCATACTTCAACCACAGCATACCACATCTTAGTCATCTCCATATATTCACAGTAATTGTAAGTCAGAATTGAATGAAAGTTAACCTCTGCCGAGCTTGGTGCCTAGAAAGCATTAGGGAGTGCGCACTTTTCGGGCTGTCTTTCAAGACTGCAAGCGAAAGCCAGCGGTTGCGGGAGATTGTAGCTTGGCGTTATGGCAAGTTAATATCGAGTAACTTCGTTCCTGGTCCTTCACCCGTGCTTACGCCATCTGCAGAGGCCACACCTGTCTTGCCTTACAACCAAGTCAAGGCCCTCTACATTTGGTCCTTCGAGCCGGATTTCCGAACCTCCGCCTGCTCCCCAGAGCTTCCATCTTCTACGTCTGCTCCTCCGAGCTGCCATTTCCCACGTCTCTTCTGTGCGTCCTCACAGTCGATTCGCCCATCCCAAGCCTAGTCCATTCTCACTTCTCCGACTGATCTGCCCCTCCTCCTCCGCCTTTTTTAGCCATGGGAGAAGGTCAAGATATCACCCGTGACATTGATCAACTCCGTCGCCAGCGGGCCCATCGCCGCGGCCACATTACCCGCCTCTCTAAGCGGCTCTCAGGTCTGCTGGCCACACCCCTCGGCGAGATCACTCTGCTGGCCGCCAACGCCATCGCCTAGAATATACGCCTAGAAATCGAAAAACATGAAGCGATACAAGACAACATTGATGCCCTGCTCGATGCCGACGCCCTCGAGGCAGAATATGCCGAGAGAGGCAGACATGATGACAACCATGCCACCCTGTCGCTAGATTCAGAGACTCTGGTTGCCCTGGTTCAGGCCAACATCGACGGCCTGACTCTTCGTGCTCGCCTGGACACCCTCCTTGCCATCCGGGACGATATCACTTCGGAAATCAAACAGGACTTTCAAGCTATCAACACCGATTTCACTGCCTTCCGTGCCTCCATCATCTCCTGCCCAGACAGACCAGAACTCAAGGATCTCGATCTCTCCCTCCATGAAGGTATCACAAGGATGCATAAAGCCATCGCCGCAGCCTCTCCATCTGCCCATGCCACTTCGTCCTCCAACCGCCCTTCCGACCGCCCCGTCCCCACCCGTATGGCTCCCCTCAACATTGATCTGCCGAAGTTTGACGGTAATCCCCTTAACTGGAGCCATTTTGAATCTTTGTTCAACAGCACCCTCAGGAATCGTGCAGACACCTTTTGCAATTCCGACAAACGCTCCCTACTGGCAAACGCCATCCTTGACCATGAAGGCCAGGAGATCGTGCGTACCGACCCCTCCGACACACCCGTGGAAGATCTGATGGCTCTCCTCCGTGATCACTTCGGTCGAGCTGAAGTCATTGTCCCCTCCTCCTGAAGGAAATCCTTGCCATCTCCACCATCCGAGACACCTATGAAGGCCTCCGTGGAGTCATCACCCGGGTAGTCAAAGGCTACACTTTACTCACTGCCCACATCGGTGACTCCCTTTCCGAATTTCTGACCTATCTCATTAGAGAGAATATGGAGCCCTCTCTGAGAAAGGATTGGGAACAACAAGTCACTGGGAAATTCAAACGACAAACCCTATTCAATTTTCACGACTTCGTCAAAGACCGCCTTCGACACAAGGCCCTCACCTACACCACCCCGATCTACGTCCCGCCCAAGCCATCCTCCTCTTCCAGCCTAGCCGCCATGCCTCCTCCTCCTCGTCCATCACCATCATCGTATGCTTCCCGGCCTGCTTCTTCGCCGTCCCTGCTCCCTCCCCCATCTGCTGACCGTTCCACTCGTCCTCGTCCTCCCCTCACGTGTGCTGCTTGTGCAGAACACCACCTGTTGATCCGCTGCCCTACCTTTACCGGCTTTTCTGTGGAGAGACGGAACAAGCTGGTTAGGGACCGCAGGCTTTGTCTGAACTGCTTTCAGACAAACACGGCTGCCGGTCCTGCCCCAGCAAGTTTTCCTGCTGTACCTGTGGGTTAAAACACCATACCCTCCTCCACAGGGACCGGGAACCAGCCCCCGCCTCACCTACTCCTACCCCCACCACCGCAGCTGCTGTATCTGTTGACCCCGACCATGGCCCCATCCCTCCTCTCCTCGACACTGGATTCCCCAACACCATTGTGGTCCACCTCTCCAACGGCCCTCATTCCGTCAAGGCCCGTGCCATGTTAGACTCCGGTGCTGGTGCTTCGCTCATGACGGAGAAACTGGCCACCTCATTGGGCCTGAAGAGGTATCCCCAACCCATGTCTCTCACCTGCGCCTCCGGCCTGATTCATTCTAAATTTGTTGTCTCCACCTCCCTACACACCGCCTTCAAGTCCTTCCACACCAAACCCTTCAACTTCATTGTTGTTCCAGAACTCATCTCTACCACTGTCCCCTCCAACCGTGATGCTATCATCAACTCCCCTGCTCTCCAAGATGTCACCCTCGCAGATCCCGATCTAGGCGGGGACGTCGACCAGTTCATTGGTGTCCGTGACATAGATGATTGTGTCTCGAAAGGCCCCTTCAAGGTCGACTGACTCCGTCTATTTCGTACCCCCTTCGGCCTCAGTGTGTCTGGCCCCCTCTCCTCCATTTCTTCAGTCGGCACCCACGCCACCTCTGCCTCCCGGATGATCTCAACTCAAAGCTGTCCGCCCTCTGGGAACTCGACCGAATACCCGATGCTCCAACCAGATCCAAAGAAGATGCCCAAGCAATCACCTACTTCAACAACACCGTCCAGCATGCGAACGGCCGCTATTCGGTGTCCCTCCCTCACGTTGATAACCCTCCTGAGTTAGGAGACTCGATGAGACAAGCCTACAAGAGACTTCTATCCAATGAACGTTCCCTCTCCGCCAAGATGAAGCTGGATGCATTCCAGGCCGTCCTCCACGAGTACATTGACCTCGACCACGCTCACTTCATTCCTCAAGACGAACTCACCAACAGACCCCACTTTTACCTGCCGGTGCACGGTGTGTTTAAGGACTCCTCCTCGACCACTAAATGCCGTGCAGTGTTCGATGCTTCTGCTGTCACCACCTCCGGATCCTCGTTGAACGACACCCTCCTCGCCGGTCCCAGCCTCTACCCACTCCTGACGGACATCCTCGTCAGGTTCCACTGCCACAGAATCGGCCTCTCCGCGGACATCTCAAAGATGTTCCGGGAAATCCTCCTCAACCCTGAACACCGGGATCTCCACAGGTTCCTGATGAGGGGCGCCCATGGAGTCATCCGTGATTGCAGGATGAAAAGATTGACCTTCGGGATCAACTGCTCCCCCTCCCTAGCAACTCAAGTACTCCATCACCTTGCCAATTTCTGCGCCGAGTCTCACCCCACTGCCTCAGCCGCAATCCTGTCTGCTTTCTATGTGAACGACTTCCTCTCAGGAGCCGATGACGTAGAAGCTGCAGACCGCCTCAGGATCGAGCTCTGTGACCTCTTCTCCCAAGCCGGTATGATCCTGCGCAAACGGAGGACCAACTACCCAGAAGTGAAGAACAAGATCCCAGACGAACTCCAAGAGAAGTCCCAATCTCCGTTGCCACTCACAGACCAATCGCCGAAAGCTCTAGGCATCCATTGGGATGTCTCATCCGATTCCCTCCATGTTGCTATCCCTCCGTCTCCGGACCTCACAAAAGTCACGAAAAGAACCATTGCCTCCACTACCACCTCCGTATTTGATGTCCTCGGACTCTTCACCCCAGCTGTCATACAAGCCAGGATAATCCTCCAAGAGACCTGGAAAAGAAGCCTTTCCTGGGACAAGCCCGTCCCTCCCGACTTACTGGAGAAATGGAAGTCCTGGACAGAAGATCTCCCAACCATAGTTGCCCATCCCATCCCTCGTCGACTCTCCTCCTCTCCAAGGAAGATCGTCAACCGATCCCTACACAGATTTTGCGATGCCTCCGTTGTGGCCTATGGTGCTGCCCTGTACCTTCGCTCAGTCCACGACGACGGATCTACCACAGTCTCCTTGATCACTGCCAAGGCCCGAGTTGCCCCCGTGAACCCCATCACTATTCCCGAGGCCGAACTCCAAGGTGCACTCTTGCTGGCCAAACTCCTTCACCACACCATGGAAGTCCTCTCTATCCCACCCTCCCACGTCTTCGCATGGACGGACAGCGAGATTGTCCTGTACTGGCTGCCGAAGCAACCCTCCCAACTGGACCGTTTCGTCGCTCACAGAATCAACTCCATTCAAAGTCTCATCCCACCACAAGCTTGGCGCCACGTCCGTTCAGCAGACAACCCTGCGGACCTCACCAGCAGAGGAGTCAGAGCTCTAGACCTTGCCACTTCCACACTCTGGTGGTCGGGACCTCCCTGGCTGTCTTTGGCTCCCTAGGCTTGGCCCGTACACAAACTCTCCAAGCCGCCCTCCGCCACTTGCTGCCTAGCTATCAGCCCATCTCTTGACTCAATCCTCCTTCCTAGATCAGCTCTGGTCCCGCTACTCCTCATTTCACTCATTGGTGAGGATAGTAGCGCGGATCATGCGTCTCCCCAAGAAACCCGATGTCTCCACTTCAGACGTTCTCTCCTCCGAAGAACTCCTCAAAGCCAAGTCAAAGATCTTCCACCTTGCCCAACTGCAATCCCTTCCGGAAGCCTTCTATTCAGCCGTCAACAAGACCCTCCTTCCCAAGGGCCACTGACTCCACAGATCCGTCCTCTCCGTCTCCGAAGATGGTTACCTCGTCCTACACAGCCGTGTTCGCGACGCCGCTGACCCTACCGTCCCCAAGAAGTTGATCCTTCTCTCTCCAAAGTCACTCCTAACCGAGCTCCTCCTCCGCACCCTCCACATCACGCACAAGCATGCAGGAGTCTCCGCCCTACACTCCATTCTTGCCCACACCTTCTACACCCCCAACCTCAGGAATATCCTCAAGAAGATCAGCCGTACCTGTCCCCTATGCCAAAGAGCCTACGCCCGACCCCTCAGACACCAGATGGAAATGCTGCCCCCCTCCAGAACAACTCCTGCCCCGCCATTTGATCACACTGGCATCGACTACGCTGGTCCGTTCTTACTCCGCCAAGGCCACACTAGGAAGCCCGTCCTGGTGAAAACATACGCCGCTGTCTTCGTGTGCCTCACCACCAAGGCCGTGCATCTGGAACTCTGCTCTTCCCTCTCAACTGAAGATTTCCTCGCCACCTTCAGCAGGTTCGTCACCCGACGTGGCTTCCCGTCTCGTGTCTATTCAGATAACGGGACAAACTTCATCGGCGCCCGGGAGGAATTCCGCGAGCTCCAAAAGCTCAAGGAATCTGAAGAGACCAAGAAAGCACTGGCCACCTTCGCACAATCCCACATCATTCACTGGCACAATATCCCCCCCAGAGCTCCGCACTTTGGTGGACTTTGGGAGGCGGCAGTCAAATCTATGAAGTTGCTCCTCAAGAAGAATCTACAACCTCATGCCCTCCGCTTTGAAGAACTCTATACGCTCCTCACCGAAGTTGAAGCGATTCTCAACTCCCGCCCCCTCATGCCATTACACAGTGACGAAACCAAGGAGGGTCATTACCTCACTGCTGGCCATTTCCTCATCGGCCGTCCTCTAGCAGCCCTACCTACCAACCAACCTTCCACCAGAAAGATTTCCAATCTCCGTAGATGGAACCTCACCACTCGACTCACAGCCGACTTATGGGAACAGTGGATGAGCTCCTACCTGGCCTCGTGTGCCCAGCGATCCAAATGGAGTCGTCCTGGCAGACGCCTGTCCGTTAACGACGTGGTGTTCATTAAGGACGAAACTCTCAAACTCCGAGACTGGGGTGGAGCAAGTCCACCCCGGGGATGATGGTGAAATCCGAGCTGTCACTCTCCGCTGCAGAGGAAGAACCTTCACACGCCCAACCTGCAAAGTGATCCCACTCCAAGACCCAGCACCAACGCCTCCCCCCCCGGGGAGGATGTCTGGGACTCCACCCAGACAGAAGGCCGGCCCTCACTCCTGAAGCCCAAGAACTAACTTGATGCATTGGAACTAGATAATCACAAGAATGAACACCTTCACATTTATCCACACCTTACCACACTTACTATGTCCATTAATGATATTCATATCATACCTCAACCACAGCGTACCACATCTTAGTCATCTCCATATATTCACAGTAATTGTAAGTCAGAATTGAATGAAAGTTAACCTCTGCCGACCTTGGTGCCTAGAAAGCATTAGGGAGTGCACACTTTTCGGGCTGTCTTCCAAGACTGCAAGCGAAAGCCAGCGGTTGCGGGAGATTGTAGCTTGGCGTTACGGCAAGTTAATATTGAGTAACTTCGTTCCTGGTCCTTCACCCGTGCTTACGCCATCTGCAGAGGCCACACCTGTCTTGCCTTACAACCAAGTCAAGGCCCTCTACAGCATACGTATGTCATTTTGTACTTTGACCCTCCGTATTTTTGTGTTTGCTCCGCGTTCAACCCCGTCCCAAACTTCACTAAGCAGAATCCTCCGGTTTAGCGACCATTACCCGTTGTGGAATAACAGTTATGTGTGTTAGTGTCAATGAACTTTGTAATGTTTCCTGTACCATTTTTAGTCAAATATACTTCCTGTATCACATGCATATATTCTGGTGGTAACTGTTTGATGGGGGTCTTTTGATACGATCATTCTGAGTAATAGAACACAATCCTATTGTAAGGCTAAGCGCTACAAGCTCAACATAATACTACATGGTGGCAGCGCTGGGCCATGGCAGATGCAGAACCATCTCGAGTATCTACGAACATTGCTCTACAACCACCTGGGAAATTTAACTTCAAAAACCCTGATGGTTGGATCAAGTGGAAGCGACGATTTCAACAATTTATGACTGCATCGTGTTTGGACAGGCAGGAGGACGACCGAAAAATTAGTACCTTGTTGTATTGTTTGGGTGACGACACGGAAGAGGTACTAACGTCGACCAGTATTTCAGCCGAACATCGAAAAAATTACGATCAAGTATTGGAGAAGTTCGATGAATTCTTCAAGGTTCGACGAAACGTGATATACGTGCGAGCCAGGTTCAACAAGAGGGACCAGAAAACAGGTGAAAGCTCAGAGGCATATATCACGGAACTCTACAAATGAATTGAATCGTGCGAGTACGGTCTAAGCAGGGAAGCAATATCAGCAAACCCGAGCCCACAAAGGTGGAGCGAAAATATCTAGTCTTCAGCGTGGGTGCATGAGATGTGGGAAAGAAAGACATCCCACTCGAGACCAGTGTCCCGCCAAGAGAGCTACATGTCATAAGTGCAATCGACATACCCGTAGCCAGGGGGGGTTCGAGGGGTTCGGTCGAACCCCCCTTTAGAATGACCGGAAGTAAATATTTTAGCCACACCCCACATATATCTTCTGGAATATAGTCATCTGTTCAATCGTGCTGAACCTGAGCTTGAATTATCTGCTGTTTCTGGCCTAGTCTGAGTCCAAGTGACCTAATAAACATTCAGCTCCTTGGATACAAATTTTGTTCTCATATCAGCATGAGTAAAGCTTGCTACGTTACACCTATTTATAAAGTGCGTGCGATTCGATATTAATAGCAGCACAAGCAACGGATTTTTTTCAACAGATTAGAAAGGGAGCCGTCGGAAGTGTCTGAGAAAGTTAAACCTTAAATATATAGATAGTAAGTGCACTATCTAGTGTAGCTACACTGCAAATGATTAAAAAAAACACACTGGCCTACTGCGAGTGATAGCACGGGTAATCTGTTCTATTAAGAATCAGTAGCGCTGGCGTTGTTCGTGCTATTAATCTAGAATAGCACGGTTACCCATGCAATCACACGCTAATAGTAGGCCAGCTTTATAAAACTGCACGACACTACAGTTAGCTAAAGATCATTTACAATGTGACTACTATGTATAGTGCACTTACTCTTACTTAAGCTACCGTGACATTTCACTTTGTCCAGTGCTATTTCACTCGATTTTTCCAAATACATTTTGAACAGGCAGTTCACACGCCGTACTATTAAATAACTTGTAGTACGAAGAAGGCGAATTAATGTTGCACTGTTTAGATACAGCTCACCGTAGTGGTTAAAAACCTGGTTACACTAGAATAATACCGCTTTTCTCTCGATTATCAACAGTGTTTAATGAATTATAGTTTTGAAGTTGAATACCTGGCTAGAACAAATTAGTGCACTTATCTTTCGTTATTGTAGAAGAATTAACGAGGAAACAAAAGTAGGTGTGGCTTATTGCGTCTTAAAATCCGAACCCCCCAATGCGAACCTCTGGCTACGGGCCTGATCGAGTAGGACATTATGCTTCAGTTTGCCTGTCAAAAACAGTAGCTGCTATAGAGGACGAAGCTTCGGATGACGTCGTATTTCTTGACGTGGTCACAACCGACGAAAAGAAAGTTTGGTTCGAAACGGTTCAGCTCCAGAGCACGAATGTAAAATTCAAATTAGAGACGGGAGCGGAAGTCACAGTTATTTCGAGCGACGTAGTTGAAACGTTGTCGGTTCAGCTCGTGAGACCTTCTCGAGTTTTACAAGGACCTGCTGGACAAAAACTCCAAGTGCTGGGGCAGTTTACTGGAAGATTAGCCTACAACAACAAGGTCACAAATCAGATCATCTTCGTGGTGAAAAACCTTCACACAAATCTATTAGGACTACCAGCAATTTCAGCGTTGTCTCTCTTACGGCGAGTGGAGGTGGCAGTAACGACGGAAATAACGGAGAAAGAAATGATAACTGAGCAGTTATCATCACTATTCAATGGTCTTGGTAGCTGGCGAGAGGAGTATAGAATCAAGCTTAAGGGTGCTGGGACAACGCCCACGCACGTATTCACAATAATTGGATTTTGATTGCTAGGGATTACTAACTTTTTTCTTGGTGTTTGTAGAGCTCCAACTAAGGGTGGATCCTAAAGAGTACTGCTAATGGACTAACTAAATAAAAAGAACGGGCCTTGGAAGCCTGTTTCGTTCAAGTTACGAGCTCCTCAACCTCAAGTATATAATCCACAACTCCTCCGCGGGTGCCGTCGCTGACGAGCCCATTCTTCGTCTACTGATACATTTGTTGATTGTCTTCAAAACCTTCGTTGTACTTTTTCTCAATTCTGCTTTGTTTTGTATAGTTGACTGTGCTGATTTGATCCTCACGGCAGCGCGCCCGAATTTTTTTCTTTCAAAAAAAATTGCAACGAACATTTTGTAGCTAAGGTCATAGTCAGCCTGTGTACGAAATTTGGAGTCATTTCTACTCGTAGTTTCTGAGAAGAAACACAAAATAGACTCCAGGACTAAAAATTAGTCCACGCGATCTTTTGGCAGAGACTTGATTGCTTTCAAACCGCACCCACAACAGATTCAATTAATTCCCGCGGGAAAGTGAGTTCCAGGTGCTCTCTAACTTTCCGGTGCCTACCGGTTAGCAAACCAGTATTCTGGCCGCCTTTCCTTCTCGATGATAAGTCCTACTGAAACGAGTGTGAGGAGATTATTGTAGTCTAGTTAATAGTGTTTTTGTCGGCATGGTCAGGTAAGGGAAGCCTTTTATCAAGCTAGCTAGATGCATATTCAGTGTGTGTATGTACCTATAATAGATTAGTGAACCATTTTTGCTGCTGGAAAACTCTACAGTTTCAGTTTGTGTACAGTTTTCTGTACTTAGCTATTGACTTCATTTGTTTATTCATCCTTACTTAGCTAGCTACATCACAAAATATTCATCTATATTTAGCTGGCTATTTCAAAATATTTTTTATATAAAATAAGTGTAGAGATTATATACTATTTAGACCTAAGACGGTTTTATTCGACTAGAAACGAGCACACACATAACAAAATAACGAGGTAATGATGAGCGATAATTAGAATGTATGAATGACATCAATAGTAATTAAGTCCAAAGTTCATAGTTCACAACATTCACACCTTCCTTTAAAAGTGCTTTGGGGGACAAAATTGATTAGGCGGGTGACTGACACGGGTTGAGCGTCGGACTGGGTTTCTCTGATTACTCGTGTCCAGGGCAGAATTAGGTGGTCCAGTCTCGGTCAGTTCACAATCAGGCTGGGCACCCAAATCAGCTGACTGGGAGACAGATGTAGGAGGGTTGGTCGGACCTTCGCGGGATTCAGGCATACTTTCTTGGAGTGATGAAGGATGGTCTTGTTCGGGTGGGGAAGTGTTGGCAGGTTGAGGAGGCATCAGACCATTCTTAGATTCGCCGCATGGTGCCAAGTGCTTGGTAGACACCGTAGTGGTCCTCCCGTCAGGGTAGCGTATGTGGGCATAATTAGGGTTAGCCCCAATGAGCTCTACTTCATCAACCAGAGGTTCCGTCTTCCCAGTGCGTACATGTCGCTTGAGTAACACAGGCCCAGGAGCAGCTAGCCAAGTTGGAACGGCACTTCCAGAGGTTGATCGTCTAGCATATTGAAGGAACCGTTCGTGAGGAGTTTCATTAGTAGCAGTACACAAAAGCGACCTGATAGAGTGGAGAACATCCGGGAGTACCTCCTGCCAGTACTTGATAGGGAGATTCTTAGATTTGCAAGCCATGGTAACAGCTTTTCACACTGTTCCATTATACTTCTCCACTTGACCATTGCAAGCAGGGTTGTAGGCCGTGGTGTGACTCATTGCTATCCCTTTTCCACCAAGGAAGTCTTGCAGCTCCTGACTGACAAGGGAAGGGCCACGATCAGAGTCTATGAAGGCTGGCATCCCGAAGATAGAGAAGAGTTGGATTAAGCATTTGATTACAGTGCCAGCAGAGGTATCAGGACAAGGGTAGACAAACGGAAATCGTGAGTACTCATCAATGATATTTAAGAAGTAGGTATTCTTGTTACTCGAAGGGAGGGGACCCTTAAAGTCGATGTTCAGCCTTTCGAAAGCACGAGTAGCCTTTATAAGATGAGCTTTTTCCGGCCGATGGAATCTCGGTTTACACTCACAGCAGATACGGCAAGCATTTGTCATTTTCTTGATCTCCTCAACAGAGTATGGCAGGTTCCGAGCACGGACAAAGTGACACATGCGAGTAATCCCAGGGTGGCACAATTACTGGTGGAGCTGATACAACGAGTCACTTGTGAGTGCACCACATGCACTCCTAGAGAATGTGTCAGGTGGGATGTTTTCTATACCAGGGTGATAAATTATATCAAAACTATAACAAGATAACTCTACTCTCCACCGCATAATCTTGTCATTCTTAATTTTGCCCTTGTGACGTTGGTCAAACATATACGCGACAGACTTCTGGTCGGTTCTTAATGTGAAATGCTTTCCTGTGAGGTAGTGCTTCCAATGACGGATAGATTCAGTAATTGCCTGGGCTTCCTTCTCAATCGAAGGTAACCTGGTTTCTGGACCTTGCAAGGTTCTTGAGAAGAATGCTACAGGGCGCCCAGCTTGATTCAGGGTACCAGCAATAGCCACCTCAGAAGCATCAGTTTCCACTTCAAACGGAACATCCTCATCAATGGCTGTCACTATACTGATTCTTCTATGCTCTTCTTTAGGCTATTGAATGAAGTTATAGCCTCCGCAGAGAGTGGGAATGACTTACAGCAGTTGATAGGCTTCATTCTGTCTGAAAACCTCGGGATCCACTGAGAATAGTATGATAGCAACCCTTTGCACCTGCCTAACGATTTCGCATCAGTTGGAACTGGCAGATCTCGTAGTGGTTTCAGTCGGTCAGGATCGGGACGTATTTGACCATCTTCAATAATGTAACCAAGGATAGCAAGGCGTTTCGTGGAGAAAACACTCTTAGCCTCATTATAAGTCATGTTCTTACGCTTTGCAGCCTCTAGAAAAGACTGCAAGTTAGTATCATGATTCTCCTGATCTTCACCACAGATAGTGATGTTATCCAGGTATGGGAACACCCCAGACAAATTTTCCTCCTTGACAAAATTAGACATTTCTCGCTGAAAGCAGGCAACCCCATTGGTGACACCAAAGGGAACACGAGTAAATTGGTACAGGCCATTGCAGGCTTCAAAAGCAGTGTATGGTCGTTCCTCCACACTGAGTGGAATTTGATGATAGGCACTTCAGAGGTCAATAGTACTAAAAACCTTGAACTGTGCTATTTCATCACTGATACGAGGGAGAGGAAAAGCATCCAGCTGTGTAAACCGATTAATAGTTTGTGAGTAATCTATAACCATTCTCTTCTTGTGAGTTTCACTTTTAGTCACAACAACTTGAGCCCTCCAAGGCGAGTTGCTACTTTCAATAATTCCTTCCCTTAGAAGTCTCTCAACTTCAGAATCAATGAAGCTAAGATCATTGCGACTATATTTGCGCGATTTGGTTACTATAGGGTGACAGTCATCGGTGAGATTATTAAATAAATGGGGAGGGTCAGTATTTAGCGTACTCACTCCACAAACTGATAGTTGAGGGTTAGGGCCACCATGTTTGAATACTACACAAGCATGCTGCGATTGAAAGTCAATGCCCAGGATTACATCGGAGCATAGATCAGGAAGAATCGACAAACATACGTTACTATAGGTCCTACCATCCAGTACAAGATCAGTATAACAGCAGCCAGCAACCTTAGAGGCAAGAGAAGAGGTGGCCATAGATATGGTGTTAGAAGACGGGAAGGTGCGAAGGGCAGCGGATTCAACCAGCTCAGGGTGAATGAAGCTTTCAGAACTTCCACTATCAATAAGTGCTCTTGCCTCCCGACCACCAATATTAATAGGAACTGTAGACTTGACAAGAGATTGGGGTACAGCAGCCGCAATTGCTGCCAGGGTCGGTGACCATACTGCAGCAGACACTCCGCTTTCCCCTGGAGGGGCACTTCCCCGGCAAACTTTTCGAAAATGCCCTTTCTTATGGCAGTTGGAGCACACAGCATCTCGTGCCGGGCATTTAGAGCGAGGATGTCTGTTGTGGCCACAAAAAAAAGCACTTTTGCCCACGGAACACAGGAGCAGCCGCTAGTGTAGAAGGGTCGTCAGGGGAGTCCGGTACAACTTCAGTAGAAGGCACAGCAGCAGCACTGGTAGGAGGGTTTGGAACTGAGTATGACTCTGAGCTGCGTGCTGCCGATTCCAAAGACCGAGCCTGGTCAAACATAGTTTTTAAGTCCAATGTTTTGTTTTCCAACAACCTTTGCCGAATCAACCCAGAAGTCAAACCTGTGATAAAAGCATCCCTGACACTCTCTTCACGGTATTGCTCCCCAGACACATTCTTATAATTACAGTCTTTACTCAGTGTCTTGAGAGCTTGAAGATATTCATCCAGCGTCTCGCCAACCTGCTGCCTCCTCGTGGCTAGGAGGTGGCGGGCGTATACTTCATTAGTAGGCTTAACGTACAATTCCTGTAGAGTTCCCATGGCAGAGTCATAGTCAGCGCAATCCTCAATGTATTGGTATATGTTAGGAGACAAGTAGTTGGTGAGAACCCCGAGCTTATCAAGTTGCTCTTGGTTGAGGGCCGCCAGGAAATTCTGAAAAGTCTTCTTCCAATGCAACCATACTTTGGACGCTCCGCTCGAATTCGGGTCCGTGTCTAGCCTCTCCGGACGAAGGATTTTGTCCATATTTCTAGTCGAATAAATTGTAGAGATTATATACTATTTAGACCTAAGAAGGTTTTATTCGACTAGAAACGAGCACACACATAACAAAATAACGAGGTAACGATGAGCGATAATTAGAATGTATGAATGACATCAATAGTAATTAAGTCCAAAGTTCATAGTTCACAACAATAAGTATCATTATATTATATACATTCATAAAAATTATCACTGGTCATCACAATACTGTAAAATAAAAAAATCATGAGTGATATATCAGGAAGAAGTTTGGCACAAGAATAAAAATTTAAAATAATGGAGTCATTAGTGCGGTATTATTTACCTGTCAAAGCTTGGAGACAATCTGGGAGCCAGTGTCTACTCTAGGGAGAAACAATACTGATAAAGTAAGCCAAGAAATGCAATATCAAACAGCTGCGCTCTTTACAACTTATAGCGGGGGCGGGGCCTCGGTTAGTTTTATCAATTGGTGGGCGGGAAGCTTTGAATTTCCCGTGCAAGCTAAGTTAGCGGTTGTTTTTACTATTGCGAGCAAGGCGGATTTTTGTGGTTATTTGTGGTGCGTGCGGGTGCGCGCGCGTTGCTATGTCCCAGCACCCTTAAGGTCGACGCAAAACCATTTGCTCTCTTCACTTCCAGGAAGGTTCCATTTCCACTCCGTGAAAAAGCGCGTGAGGAACTGGAGCGCATGGAGAGGCTTGGGGTGATCAGCAAAGTTGAAGATCCAACGGAATGGTGTGCAGGATTAGTAGTTGTTCCAAAAAAGTCTGGGCAAATCCGAATCTGTGTGTATCTGAAACAGTTGAATCTTTCTGTGCTGAGTGAAACACGTCCGATCCCTGGAGTTGACGAGACACTAGCAAAACTAGCGAATGCCAAAATATTTTCAAAGCTGGATGCAAACAGTGACTATTGGCAAATTCCACTTGCCAAAGAATCACGGCCACTCACGACGTTTATTTCACCATTTGGGCGGTACTGTTTCAATAAATTACCCTTGGCATTTCAAGTGCACCAGAGTTATTTCAACGGCGCATGAATGCTATACTGGAAGGCTTGGAGGGAATCACTTGCCTTATTGATGATATTCTAGTTTCTGGAAAAAATTCGGAAGAACATGACGAAAGGCTTCTTAAAACTTTGAAACGTCTACAACAGAAAAACCACTGAGGGAATTACTAAGTGTTAAAAATGTATGGAAGTGGGAAGTAGAGCAGCAGCAGGCTTTCGAAAGAGTGAAGGAAGAGTTGTCAAAACCTACAATCCTTGCTGTGTACAACCCATTGGCAGAAAAAAAGTATCTGCAGATTCTTCTTCATATGGGCTAGGAGCGGTTCTATTCCAAAAAGGTGGAGATGTTTGGAAACCGGTTGTCTACGCTTCACGAGCATTGTCCGAGACGGAACGAAGGTACGCCCAAATCGAAAAAGAGGCTTTAGCTGTAACCTGGGCTTGCGAGAAGTTCAGAGAATACATACTGGGTTGCCACTTCACAATCGAAACGGATCATAAACCTTTAGTTCCATTATTGAGTGGAAAAAAACTGAATTCAATGCCTCCAAGAATTGTCCGATTTCGTCTCAGACTTGCAGGATTTGACTATACTATCTACCACGTACCTGGTAAACTTCTATATACTGCGAATACACTATCTCGGGCTCCTATAACGAACGCAGAAGTTGACGACATTACGTTGCAAGAAGAGGCAGAAGCTTTGCTAGAATCAGTTGTTGATTCTCTTCCTACTTCACCACAAAGGCTAGAGATTTACCGCAAAGCTCAGGATGAAGATGATATTTGTCTGCATTTGAAACAATACTGCCAATCAGGGTGGCCAGCTAAAAACATGCTAAGCCCTGGATGTCAACCTTACTGGAAAGCTCGCGCAAATATTGTGGAAAGTGAGATAATTTTGTTGTTTAATCATCGAATAGTAGTTCCTGCAGCTCTCCAGAGAGACACTCTCGACAAAGTCCATACGGGACACCAAAGAATTGAACGTTGTAGTGCAAGGATAGCTTAATAATCAAATCTCTCAAGTTATTCAGAATTGCAGTGCGTGTGCTAAAAATTATTCTCCAAGACTAGAGCCATTGATTGTCACTCAATTGCCAGAGTATCCGTGGCAAGTTGTGGGTACAGATTTATTCGAGTTTGATGGCCAGCATTACTTGTTAATTGTGGATTACTACTCGCGGTATCCGGAAGTTCTGGCATTGCAATCAACCACATCAACAGCCACTATCAGAGCACTACCGTCAGTCTTTTCGCGGCATGGAGTCCCGGAGGTATTGCGGAGTGATAAGAACCACAATTCTCATCGCTTGACTTCGCCAAGTTTGCAAGTTCGTGGGAATTTAACCACATCACTAGCAGCCCAAGATATCCTCAGAGCAATGGTCAGGCCGAGAGGATGGTGCAAACGGTTAAGCGTATGTTGCGCAGTTCAGGAGATCTCTATACAGCGCTACTCAGTTACCGAGCTACTCCTTTACCATGGTGCAATCTCAGCCCTGCCGAGCTAAGCATTTGGAGAAGACAGAGGACATTGCTACCGCTGGCAACAAAGTTACTAGTACCGCAATGGACCTACCTAACTGAGTTTCGGGAAAAGAATAAGCAGTACAAGGAGAATACAAAAGAAAAACTTCGACAAATCTCATCGAGCGAAACCCTTAACCCCGATTGAACCTAACACGGAAGTATGGATAACATCAGAAAGAGGAGCAATTCCTGGAAGAGTAGTAGCTACATCAGATGCTCCAAGGTCATATATTGTGGAGACCCCTGGAGGAGAAGTCCACAGGAATAGGAGACATCTCAACATAGTTCAAAGTGAGCAAACTTCTCTACAAGAAAGCAACGGGACCCAGCAAGATGTAACTCAACAGCTCGCAAGGAATCCTCAAAAAATTATAATGACAAGATCAAGAACAGGAACTCAAATAAAACCACCAGACAGACTCTGAAGAAAGGGAGATGTGGGATAACAATTATGTGTGTTAGTGTCAATGAACTTTGTAATGTTTCTTGTACCATTTGTGGTCAAATATACTTCCTGTATCACATGCATATATTCTGGTGGTAACTGTTTGATGGGGGTCTTTTGATACGATCATTCTGAGTAATAGAACAATCCTATTGTAAGGCTAAGCGCTACAAGCTCAACATAATACTACACCCGTATCACCTTAGAAATTTGATTTGTTTACCGCTTTGAATTGTTTTGCGGGTGCAGTTAAAACTCAAAAACTTATGGGAGCTCCATTTCTATTCTAGTTAGTGGCGGTGGTAAGTTAATACGCTATTGTCACAGTTATAAGTCCTACTCAACAGTATTTTTAAAAAAATTCATTGTCCACTAGACTTACCACGATGGTAAGTCTTGCGTAGGTATGTTCAGTTGTGTGAAAGTATTGTGCGTTACAACTACTATTAAGAATATCACAAAGAAAATTTTAATAACGTGATTTGATTTTGTTGCTTCTTTTTCAATTCAAACTGTTGCGGGAGCGGTTACTATGACATTGAACCGTTTACCGCATACGTAATTTAAAAACTCGACTTTATTGGCGAGCGAGACACTTACAGGGGTAACACAATTGAAAATCGGGGATGTTTGTTTATTGGCGAGCGAGCGAAGCGAGCGAGACAGTATTAGGGGTGGATAATGCAAAATCGGGTATGTTATATATATATATATATATGTATGTATGTATGGGTGGTACGTATGCTTTTTTAACGCGCGCGGGGAACTTTTTCTCCTAAAAACACGGCTATTTAGGCTTGACTCCAGTTTATTCTGAAACTACAGCATTAAGCAAACCTTACTTTATACTTAAGCTCCAAAGTATGAGAAAATTCCTGCTAAAACGCTTGTTTTCAAGACACAAAAAGTTGATTCGACAGGTTACTATGGCATTGAAGACCCTTTTCCAGACTTAATTTCAAAACTTCGCCGTTTTATGGGGGGATACGGAGTGCCGGTTGTTGGTTGTCAAGAGCCGTTGGTAGTCAGAATGCCGTAGTATTAATGCTATGGAAGCTACTACTTCTCGAGGGATGCTGAGATAAGTACGCAATTCCATATTTGTTAGCTAAATATTCAAAATTAACTCTGGCCTTTCTTTTTTGTAGCTAAGAGCTAGTCAACAGTGACTGGTAAATTCAAATAGTCAGATTGGCTCAAATTAGGTACTACAAAAGTTACCACTGCTCAAGAAAATGAGGTAAGAAAATAATTTTGTATTTGTGTGCTAAAATTGATTGTTTTTGTTTTTGTAGGTGAGAGCTTGTTGTCAAGAATTCAAGGTAATTCAGATGGTCAAAGTAATTTCAATTTGATACTACAGAAGTTATCAATACTCAAGAAAGATGTAAGTAGTAATTCCATATGTTGGCTAAAATTACCAATAATACTGGTTTATTTTTTATCGTAGCTGAGAGCTTGTTCAAGAGTTACTGGTGATTGAGCAGAATGGTTGATGTTTGATACTACAAAAGTTACCATTAATTAGGTAAGAGAGTGATTTTGTATTTGTTTGCTGAAATCAAATGCTATTATAGTGTTGGCATGAAGTAAGCTAAAACATAGTAACATTCTATGTTACCTAACTATCAGGCTCGCTCGCCATTTGTGCTCAAGCACACCACTAGTTTATTTAGATATATGTATGGACGTACGTATGTCATTTTGTATTTTGACCCTCACGTTTTTGTGTTAGTTATGTGGTCGACCCCGTCCCAAATTGCGCTAAACAGAATCCTCTGGTTTATCGATCAGTACCCGTATCACCCTAGAAATTGAATTGTTTACCGTTTTGAATTCTTTTGCGGGTGCAGTTAAAACTTGAAAACTTAAGGGACTTCCGTTTCTATTCGAGTTAGTGGCGGTGGTAAGTCAATGCGCGCTTTGTCATGGTTATAAACCGTGCGCAACAGTATTTACTTGAAAATACATTGTCCACTAGACTACCGCGAAGGTAAGTCTGTGTAGAAAGCGACTAGGGAGAGTAAGTTAGCATTGGTAAAGATCGTCTATGTTACCGGCGCTAACCATTGGGTATGTGGTCGGCTCTTTGCGGTAAGTGGTTGTCGGCTTAAGAACTGAGGTCACGTTAGCTTTTGCTGCCCATCATGTTGCGCTTTCCGCCTGGAATTCATAACAGTGGAAACATATGCTTTGCCTCTGCCATTCTACAGGTTCTACTGAACCAACCAATATTTAAGAGATTTTTTCCTGTTTGAGTAGCCTCCACACTAATTGTGAAGTTTGTGAAGCAGGTAGTGGTAATTCTAGAAAGCTAACTATAGCTAAGTAGATTAATACAATCATCAGTAAGTGATAATTATGTTGTCCAGATCCAGGCAAGTGTGTTATTGCTACAATTAAAGAACTGGACAAAGGCTATTACTTCCACATTCGGAAAAGAGTTCTGAACAGTCGTTGTACTTTGGGTAGCCTTAGTATTAGCTTGCTAAAGCTAGTTGGAAAACCCTTTGCTATTTTGCAAGAATATATAAAAAATTAAAAATAAAAAATAAAAAATAAAAAACAGTGATCACCTTCTTGTCTTTCCAAATCATAGCAATTGGCTGTACTTTTAACTTGTAACCATTTTCTGCAGCAATTCATCCTTCAATCACACCTGGAGAGCAGTTTGATGCTCAGGAGTTTTTCATTTTGATGTTTGATTATCTCACGAAAAAACTGCCACCACAATAAGATAACCGTTAAATTTAACACTATTTCGAGATATTCTTCCACTACAGTTTGGAAACAGAGCTGAAATGTGAAGTAATGGTGAAACCATCACGGCAATGTAACAATGTGTTTTTAAAGGCCTGAAATATTTAACATTTTGTTATAAAAATTACAGAGACATGCGTGACTTGTAAAAGCACTGTTGACACAGAAGTCTGTGAATTGTATATGGAATTACAGGCTACTTCACAAGACAAGGTTGGTAATCACTAAAATGATAAAGTTTACTGGGACATTTGATTTGGTTGTACTTTAATGTAACATTTTTAGCCATTTAGCACGCAGAAAATGTGTTTAATTTGGCATGAAGTATGTGTGTGCTTACGGGTTTCACTTAAACTTACAACTTACAGCACCAAAAGGAGTACAAAATCATGTGAGTACATACACACAAAAAAAAAGACAAAGCTCACCATAGCAGACAGAAGTTTATAAATAAAAGGGATTAAAATACGTAAGGGTCTACTGTACACCAATTAATAAAACCAATTATTAAGAATTTGAATTTGCTTACTGCTGTAGTAAAATAAATCATCAATAGATGATTTATATTCAAATTTAGACTTAATTATATGGGACCTACACACACTGTATTAAACACATTGTTCATGTCGGGCCCTCTGCTTCTTTGGCTAGGCCCACCCAACAATGCTATAATAGTTTCCTCGTCAATTCAAGTTTTAACTTAATTCAGGGGCGGATCCAGGGGGGGGGGTTATGGGGGTTGCAACCCCCCCTTTTGGTTTAGGTCCTGACCATAAAGATAAAAGCTGTTAACACATAAAGTTGTAGATTATGATGTATGATGCAATCTGCCTGCCTAGCAAATTAGTAGCCCAGTGACAGTGCACTTTTTAGCTAGAAAGAGTGATTTGAACATGTCTAGAAAGAAAGATTCAAGTGGTTGTATGAAGATAACTTCGATGTTTAAGAGGTAACCAATCAAGGTATACTGGCTTCTCATTAGTTAATGCTGCTCTAACCTACGTAGGTCTGACTCTCTAAGTCTTGACTCTGATTCTCCTGTGGAAAGACCATCATCACCAAAAAGAACATGCCTAGCTGATGGGGAATCTGGTGCAACAGGTGTAAGTGCCTGCGGGAGTGATACTACCTTGCCTAGTGACAGTCTTGATTTGGGGTACATGATTGCGTCAGCTTGTGGTTCTTTTGAAGACTTAAGACAGCTAGGAGGTAGCATGGATGACACCCAGAGATTTAAATACCTCACTTCGCACTCCACACCACTTATTTCTGATTTACTTCACTCTCATCAAGTCACTAAGCAGGGAAAGTCTTGGAAAGTGTCTTTCCAGTTGCAATGGCTTCAAAAATTTCCATGGTTATCCTACAGTAATGTGCTTGAAGGAGGAATTTGCCGACATTGTGTCCTTTTTCCAGAGAAACCAAATAGAGGCGGTAGCCAGGGGGCCAAACCTGGAGTGCTAGTATTATCAGCATACCAAAGACCATACACCAAGGCCCTAGGAAAAGATGGTATTCTTGTTTGTCATGAAAGAAGTTTGATGCATCGCCATGCTACAGAGAGCGCAGATCTTTTCAGACTATCCTATGACAATCCTTCAACTAGAGTAGATAGCAGGCTCTTGAAACAGCAAGAACAGCAAGCAGAAAAAAATAGAGAAATTCTTCGCCAAATAGTTTATGGAGTTGAGTATTTAGCTAAGCAAGGCTTGCCTTTTAGAGGTCATAGAGAAGACAAAATAGACTTTTCTGTCTCTTCTGTTAATAGGGGTAACTTTATAGCCTTGATGCAACTCCTAGGGAAAAGTAACACTACAAGAGCATCTTCTTCACTGCCCCAAAAATGCGAAGTATACGAGCAAAACTATACAGAATGAAATTATCCATATCTATGCTTGTAAATTGCGAGAAAAGTTAACCAGTAAACTCAAAGAAAATGACTTACCTTTCACCATCATAGCAGATGAAGTTACTGACCATCATGCAAATCAAGAAGTCCTTTCTGTGTGTTTGAGGTTTGTTGATCTAACTTCTCCACAAGATCCCCATATCAAGGAGTGCCTAATAAATCTTATCAATGTTGAGAGAGCAAATGCCTCCACTATTGCAACTAAAATATTAGAATCAATTTCACACCCTTCAATCTCTCTGAACCCCCGTAACATTCGTGGACAGGCTTATGATGGAGCTTCTGTGATGTCTTCAGAAAAAGCTGGCGTCCAAGCAAAGATCAAGGAAATTTCTCCTCTAGCATTGTACACTCATTGCTATGCTCACACTCTCAACCTCTCAATTGCTGCTTCGTGCAAAGTTCAAGAAGTGAGAAATCTCATTGACACAATTAATGAGTCATATTTATTTTTGAATCATAGCCCAAAGCGACAAAGGTTTTTTGAGAGAGCATTAAATGAATACTTGCCAGCTTGTCGCCACTCTAAGCTTCCGGGACTGTGTAAAACACGTTGGGTGGAACGTCATACATGTTATGAGGTCTTCTTGGAGATGTATGAATGCTTCGTTACCTTTTTAGATGCTATTATTTCACCTGGTGAGTATCAAAATTTGCTTTTGGATGATGATGAAAACTGGAATTGGGACAGAGAAACAAAAATTAAAGCACAAGGACTAAAATCTTCCCTTTCTTCCTTTCAGTGTGTTGCTGTATTTATAATCACAAAAAATATTCTGGATGAAGTCAAGCCACTGGCTTCCAAATTTCAAAAGCAAGACTGTGATATAGGTTATGCTTACAAGCTGGTAGACTCAAGTATTGAAAATATCCGAAGTATCAGAGAAAAAATTGATGAAACCTTCAGTTCTTGGTACAATTCTGAGATCATTCCATTGGCTGACAACATTGGTGTGTCTGAATGTGTTCCTAGGAAGACGAGCCTTCAGAGGAACCGCTCCAATGTGCCAAGCAATACTCCAATGGAACACTATAAAAGAGCAATTGCCATCCCACTCTTAGATTCTCTTCTGGGTCAAATGAAAGAAAGGTTTTCAGAAGATCAGCGTCATGCTCAAGGATTGCTTCGTCTATTACCATCTGTTATAATATCAGAAAATGAGCCTGTTGACAGAATGCTGGAGAGTTTGCAATTTTATGAAGGTGACCTTCCTTTTCCAAGGTCACTGGGAAACGAACTCAGACGGTGGAATGCCCTTTGGCACAAGAAAGGAACTGAAAATGTCTCCGGCTCTGGATTGGTGCCAAGTAATCTGCTGCTAACTCTAGGTGCTTGTGATAGGGATTCCTTTCCCAACATTCACCGCCTTTTGATAATAGCATGCACACTCCCAATTTCCAGTGCAGAGGCAGAAAGGTCATTTTCTCTAGTGAGAAGATTAAAGACTTATTTGAGGTGTACTATGGCTGAAGAACGCTTATCAGACCTGTCCATTATTGCCATGCACTATGGGGAAAGGATACCTATCGATGAAGTTTGTCATACATTTGTACAAGCACATCCCAGGAAACTATTCCAAGTTTCATTGTTTGACAATTATTGATTATGCTTATTATTTTTTGAAAAGTCACACTGTGGTACGTGTACATATCTGCTGCGCAAGCGCATGCCAGGGGGGGGGGGGGGGGGGGGGGGGGGGGGGGGGGGGAGGGGGGGGCTAATTATAACTAGTGTGATCACACAACCCCTACTTTGAAAAATTGCTGGATCTGCCCCTGTAATTTTGATATATCCAAATAAAGATAATGAGTGAGAGTGTTTCAATCAAAGAGTCAGAACTCATGACTGTCCCTGGTCAGCCCTTTTATAGACTCTGCCAATGGGATCACAAGAAAACAGAACATAATGAAAAACTGACCAATCGCGCAGAGATGATAGTGAATTATTAAAGTAACCAATCAAATGAGAGCACAAACATTCACACAAATTGTACCAAGTAACCTAGGCAACATAAAAATGATGCATAAAATACAGCTGCTACTACAACTATTGAAACTAACACACAAACAACATACAAACATACATACAGAATAAATGTCTGGCATAATAAGTTAATAATACTGTTGTGGGGTGTGGTCCCCACAGTTCACTTTCAGGTAGAAGCTGTTTCTGATCTTTTTAGAAAGGCCTTAGATGATGAGCATATACCTAGTGGAAAGTGTTCAAGGTAATGTTCGTTTAAACGCTAACTGAATGTGATACTTGGCATAGTATGAGAATTATATTTTTGAGCCAATCTGGTTCACTATAATATATATATATTTTTTAACAATAATTGTAATTAAACAGGTTAAGCTAAAATAGGATTATGCATTTACTATTTGCAATATTATAGTACCCACAAAATTCTAACTATAATTTTAAAGAGTAAGTATGCATAGTCAGTGTGTTGTGTTTATTATTCATTGAAGTTGTGGGAGTTTTGGACTTTTATCCAAGATGAGAATTTCATCCCAGCCATCTCTGATGTTTGTACATCTCACTAAATATTCCAATTCGTAAGTAATGAAGATTTTGCTACTGAAAATAATTGTGCCATTTTTCTCCTTCAAGATCAAGGATTGAAACACAGGGTCTCTTTCTTCATGTCGAAAAGAATGTTGTGTATCGACTCATTGAAGTTGTTGTATATCACAATTATTCTTCACAGATGAGTCATTACACTAGCTATATATATGAGCGTAAACAGAATGTACTAATGATGAAAAGGTAAATGGAATCATACAAGTTAGTTAATTTTAGTAATTCATTCTAAAGGTAACAGAGGCAAGTATTGAAGAAGTATTGACTAGTGATCCATTTCTACTGGTATATGAGAGAACTTGTAAGTATTCTAAACTATGTGTTGATTTACTTCACAGTTACGTACTTTACTTCTTCATAGATAATCACTCCCATTCTCTTTTTTTGAATCAATGCCAGCTTGTGATAAACAATCAATGGTTATCAGATGAGGTTCATTATTGTTGTTTTGATTTTGATTTTGATCAAAATTATTTCTTATTATTTTTTAGATCATAGACAGCTATTTGAGACTCCTTTGTAAGCAATCAATTCAGGTTAACATAATTGTTTGTATGTCAACTTTTAGAATGTTAAGCTATAAAAATATCATTCACATAAAACTTACTTTTACAAGTAGCAGGAAGTAATTCAGTATGTATATAGTAGGCTAATAATCCATTTCTTAATCTTTATTCATTTTTAAAAATTTCATTATTTGCCACTTATTTCTTTGTGGATTTAATGAAGATTGGAAAGAAAACTTTTGTAATGAGCTCACATTTTATGAAGAAATTGATAGAGAAACGTGAAGGTGGAGTACAAAAGTCGAAAGCAAGCAGGAAACAAGGACGATCAACCAGGAGGAATGCAGGTCGATTTGTGGAAAGTGATTCAGATTCAGAGGACCAGGAAGAAGTTCTATTACTTCATATTGGTACTGTAAGTAAACTAGATAGTAAATCACCACCTATACAAGTGCAAGTAGTTATTGATGAATGCACCGTAGACATGGAGGTAGATACAGGTGCTTCAGTTACAATCATGTCTGAGTCTAAATTTTACAATTTGTGGCCAGGGGGAGTTTAGATAAGACTGAGATTAGACTACAAAGCTATTCCAAGGAAACCATACCAGTCTTGGGTAGTGCACAAGTTAGTGTTTGTCATGACAACCAGGTTGCCCAGTTACCACTGATAGTTGTCAAGGGAACAGGTCCTACCTTGCTAGGCAGAAATTGGTTGCTTAAAATTCAATTAAATTGGGCAAAATTATACTATGCCTCAAATTCTGATTTGCAGTCTATAGTAGACAAGTACAGTGCAGTATTTGAAGAAGGTTTGGGAACTTATAAAGGGTATCAAGCAAAAATTCATGTGGACCCAAACGCTAATCCTCGTTTCTTCAAGCCCAGAACAGTTCCTTATTCCATGAGAGAAGGAATAGAGGCAGAATTGAATAAGCTTGTTGCAGAAGGTACACTAGTTCCAGTAGAACATTCAGATTGGGCTGCTCCCATTGTTCCAGTTTTAAAACCGGACGGTAAAACTGTACGAATTTGTGGCGATTTCAGGTTAACAGTAAATCCTGTTTCTAAGTTGGATCAATATCCAATACCAAAAATTGAAGACCTATTTGCTACACTTGCCAGAGGTGAAAAATTCACTAAATTGGATTTAAGTCAGGTGTATCAACAGCTAACATTAGATGACTCATCACAAGAATATGTCGTAATTAACACACATAAGGGGTTATTTAAATATACTCGTATGCCTTATGGTATCTCATCAGCACCAGGTATCTTCCAAAGGACCATGGAAGTGTTACTACAAGGGATCCCCGGTGTGACTGTCTATATCGACGACATTCTGGTTACAGGGAAAGATGACCAAGATCACCTTAAGTCCTTAGATGAGGTATTGGCTCGCTTGACTAAAGTCGGATTGCGTGCCAAAAGACACAAGTGTAAGTTTATGAGGAAATCAGTGTCATATTTGGGGTTTGTGATCGATGCGGAAGGGTTGCACCCTGTGTCTGATAAAATTGAAGCAATTAAAGACGCTCCCATTCCAAATAACATCTCTGAATTAAAATCATATTTGGGGTTACTATCATATTACTTTACCAGTTACTTAACGTCAACAAACCCTGGAGATGGGCAGAAGAACAAACGAAGGCATTTGAAAAAATCTAAGGAAATGCTCACTGCTAAAAGCTTACTTGTACATTTTGATCCTGAAGTGCCCATATCTCTTGCCTGTGATTACGGAATTGGGGCAATCTTAGCTCACCGATTGCCCAATGGTAGTGAGAGACCTATCGGATATGCTTCTCGCACCTTGAGCAAAGCGGAAAGAAATTATTCGCAACTTGAAAAAGAAGGCTTATCTTGCATTTTCGGCATTAAACGTTTCTATTCATATCTATTTGGGCATTCATTCGAACTCATTACTGACCGCAAACCTTTACTAGGCCTCTTAGGAGAGCAAAAGCCAATATCTCCTCAGGCCTCTGCACGAATTCGAAGATGGTTATTGTATTTGTCTCAGTTTGAATACACTTTGAACTTTCGCAGAACTACCGAACATGCTAACGCAGATGCTTTGAGTAGGTTGCCATTATTAGTGGAGCCATCTACGAGTGATATTCCTCCAGAGGTAGTGATGTTGACCGAACATTTGTCAAACTCACCAGTAACTGCTGATCAAATTGCAGCATGGACAACAAATGATACTGAGTTATGTTCAGTTGTACAGTTTTTGAGGCAAGGTTGGCCAAGTACCATTTCTGATGATCAGAAGTTAGAGTTGAAGCCTTTCTTTAAACGACAACATGAGCTTTCACTTTACAACGGATGAATTCTCTGGGGAAATAGAGTTGTGGTTCCTAGAAGGGGGAGAGAGATGGTGCTTGTGGAACTCCATGAAGGACACCTAGGCATGTCAAAAATGAAGGCAATGTCTCGTATGTACATATGGTGGCCTAACATCACCCAAGACATAGAGAACATGGTAAAAGATTGTGCAGAATGTCAAAGAAATCAATCAGTTCCACCGGTTGCACCTTTGAGTCCATGGTCATGGCCTACTAGACCTTGGGCAAGGTTACATCTAGACTATGCCGGTCCTGTGCAAGGAAAGATGTATTTGGTTGCGATAGATGCACATTCTAAGTGGATCGAAGCATTCAACACGTCATCTGCTACATCATCTGCGGTGATTGAAGAATTGCGTACACTGTTTGCGAAGTTTGGAATTCCAGAGACTGTGGTTACTGACAATGGTACTTGTTTTACGAGCTCTGAGTTTGAGGAGTTTCTCGGAGATAATGGTGTGAAACATCTGACGTCGGCACCATATCATCCATCTTCAAATGAACTTGCCGAGCGTGCCGTCCAGATTGTAAAAAAGGGATTGAAGAAAATTACAACTGGCACACCACAAACTCGTTTAGCGAAGATTCTCATGACCTATTGTCTTGCTCCCCAAACAACCACAGGAAGTTCACCGGCGGAATTATTGCTTGGTCGTAGACCCCGGTCTCGCCTAGATCTCCTTAAGCCTAATACAGCAGACAGAGTATAAAGTCAGCAGTGGAGGCAGAATGCTCAGCATGATGCCAAGGCAAAGGAAAGACGATTTGACATAGGAGATGCCATATTCATTCGAAACTATCGAGATGGAGAACGATGGCTATCAGGACACATAGTTGAGAAGACAGGTCCCGTATCTATGGTAGTAGAACTTAGTAATGGTCAGAAGAGACGTTGTCACGTAGACCAGATCCGGAAAAGAACAGTTGGAATTGCTTCATCACCAGATTTTGAAATGGAGGATCCTCTTCCAAACACGCCTATGTTAGAAACCACTCCAGAAAGCAACCCAACTGATGTTGGAGACGGATCTTCATCTAGTTTATCACAGAGTACAGAGATCGAATCTTCTGGAAATGACACAGAATCCGTTACACCTCTAATTCCAGAAACTCAGTTACCACGTCCGGAGAAAACACCTACCAAGACTTATCCAAAGAGAAATCGTCGACCAGTTGAGAGATATTCTCCGTCGAAACAGACTTGAAGCAATTTTGTATGTGTTTTACTCCCTGAGATGTCAGTTGCTAAGAAGGGAGGAAATGTGGTATTTTGTGATCATTTTGTAGTAATGTTTGTAAGTCATTCGTGGTTTTATTTCTGAGCATGCTCGTGTGTTTCTTAAATTACGTCCTTTTGATTATTGTAGACAGTTCATAGTTCTTCACAGTTCTTTTATGAATTAGAGTATTAATACTTACCTTATTAATCTGGGGTTAGCTATACTAAGTATTGCTGGGTTACTACAGTATGTTACTAAAAATATCATATGCACAAACTACTTCATAGTAGAATTTTATAAAAACTTAATTTCATAGTAGATAGACAATGGTTGCACTTGCAAATACACACTGTTGTGTTTTAGCCATTACTGTATAATAGTATAATATGCTGTTGAAAGTCAAACATGACCAAACTCAGGAAAAAAATGTTATACAAGTAAATTTGGCATAAAAAAAAGCAGAATTGTTTCCAAAATAGCATTAGTCAATGCCTACCTGAATCCAGGAAAAAAGTTATATTCATTTAAGTACAGAATAAATTAGCAGCAGTAATTGCCTGCTCAATGCATGCTCTAATATTATTTAGCAGATGATTCAGTGGTGTGGAGATGCACCCAGCCATAAGGAAAGGATTGAGAGCAAGTGATGTCAGAAGGGCTTGGATTGAACTGTTGAACATGCTCAGCTTATTTATAGCTTGTATGTCACTTTATTATTAGTTTGTGTGCAATGCAACAATTGGTGTTCTTGCAGAAAAAGAAATGGTGTCAAATTTGAGAATGGCTCAGGCCACATAGTGGCTGCCAGCTATTCAGAATTGTATGAAGAGGGTGAAGCTGATCACATCAACGTGTTTGGCCTAAATTCCATTGCTCAACAGCTAGATTTGTCGCTTGTGCGCATGTGTAGAACTCCATTTAACGCCCTCCAGGGCTCCCTATAAAACTCCACATGCGCCGGCCTCCTTTGGCCTTTGACTAGCTCGCACATTGCGAACCATGTAAACACACTAATGCATGCACATCAATCAATAGAACACTTAATTAGAACCAATAAACAAACATGTTTAAGAGCAAACCATGCTTAAGTTTTGATACAAAACAAGTGCAATATAAGTCAATAAGAGTACAGTACAACTTGCCAGTGTCCAACAGGAATGATACACGGGGGGGCATGGGTGGGACGTTGATGTGATCAGCTTCACCCTCTTCATACAATTCTGAATAGCTGGCAGCCACTACGTGGCCTGAACCATTCTCAAATTATATTTCAGAGGGCTCAGCTTCACACATCAACGTGTCCTTCGTAGCTTCAATCCCCGGAACAGGCTGTGCTTGTAAGGACAATCCTGCCGAAAGTAGCCTCTTGACGAGGCCTCAGGTAGAACTTGCGGAACACTGACTCCGATGACCAGTCTGCCGCCTTCAGAATGTCCGCTGTAGACATCCCTGCCATGGCTGCCTTGCTGGTAGTCGCACCACGGAACGAGTGGCTGGCGAAGACTGACATGTCTACTCCAGATGCCTTCATCATTGTTTTCAACCATCTCGCCACTGTACATGGAACTACTGGCTTGTGTGGTGCCACCATCCCTAGGAACAGTCTAGACGAAGACTGGACACGAAGTGGCTCCGAGCGTCGGATGTATTCCTTTAGTGCATCCACAGGACACAAGAGGATCTCCTCCTGAAACGAAGGAAAGAAAAATACATGGAAAGGTTTCCCTTGCCTGGACTGCTTGGACAGAGCCGTAGGGACAAAGGAAACGCCGTCGTCCAACCATCTGAGCGCCTTCACGTCCAAGTTTGCCAAGTCAGCCGACCTGGACGGTCTGGTCAGTGCCATCAGTGTCGCCGTCTTGATGGTGAGCCACCTTAAAGACAGACTCTCGTTAGGACCCATGTTCCTAATGTGATTCAGTACTAATCCGGTGTCCCATGCACCCGAGTATTTCGGCAACGGATGGCGCCTATGAAAACTACCCTTCAGAACCTTCTTGACCATTTCGTGTTGCCCCACACTGACACCGTTCACCTTGTCGTGCACGGATGAGATGGCCGAGCGATAAGAATTGAGTGAGCAGTAACTGTAGCCCTCTTCAAAGAGCTCAGCCAGAAAGTTAGCCACATTCACTGCAGGTCCAGAAAAGGGATCTGCACCCCGTACACCACACCAGCTGCTCCACTTCCCGAACAGCGAGTTGTAGGACTTGTTCGTCCTCGACCTCCATGCATCCTCGACGAGTGAACAAGCTCCTTCCGAAAGGTTGTGCTCAACGCAGCGTTCCCTGACACGAGCCAAGCGGCTAGTGCTGGTGCCTCCATGCTGCTCGAGCAAGTTGCCTGTGGCTGCCACGGAAACAACCTCGGCGAGTCCGTCGCCATCTCCAGTAACGTCGGGTACCACGACTGTGCCTTCCACACTGGGGCCACCAGAACCACTGTGGCCTTCTCGATCCGAACCTTCGTCAGCACTCTGCCCACCAGATTCCAGGGCGGGTTGGCATACGCCTTCAACTCGCTCCAGTCTTGGAGAAAGGCATCTGTGGCTGCTGCACATGGGTCCGGCCTCCAACTGTAGAACACTTCGCACTGGCATGTCAGCCTGGAGGCAAACAGGTCCACCAACAGTGGGCCCCAAAGGCGATTCAGCTGGAAGAACACATCCTTGTCCAGCATCCAATCCGTCCGATCCGTCAGAGTCCTGGACTCGGCATCTGCTATGTCGTTCAGAGCACCCGGCAGGTGTTGCGCCTGTAGGTTGATTCTCCGCCATAGACACCAGGACCACAGGTCCTTGGTGAGCTCCACTAATTCTTTGGACACAGTTCCTCCACGGTGGTTCACATACGACACCGCTGTCATGTTGTCCATCCTGAGCAGCACCAGAATGTCCGTCTTGTTCTTGGCAAAGGACTTCACTGCCAGCGTCGCCGCCAGCAACTCCAGACAGTTGATGTGCCACATCGCCTCTGTTTTCGACCACTGGCCGCCCATCCGAACATCCTCGCAGACTGCTTCCCAGCCGGTCAGAGAGGCGTCCGATTCGATGATCATGTCCACCGACTGACACACCAGACTCTTGCCATTCCATCTGCTCAGATGCACTGTCCACCAGTCCAGCTCCTCGTGGCATTCCCGCGACAGGTGGGCCATCGAGTCATAACTCTGGTTGTTGTTGTTCAGAGCCATTGTCACTGCCATTTGCAGGTGTCGGTAGAACAGTGGGGCTGGTGGAATAGCATGGCATGCCGCATTCATCTTTCCTATGAGCCGCGAGAGCGCTCTTGCATGAACACAGTTCTCTCTCCTCATTCTCCTGGCCTCTGCCCGAATGTTCCTGAGTTTGGCCTCTGGCAACCTCAACTCCATCGCAGTAGAGTCCACCACTGTGCCCAAAAATTCTATTGTCTGGCCTGGCATCATGATAGACTTCTCCTGGTGCACCACAAACCCCAGGCATTCCAGCAAAAACTTGAGTGCTGCTACGTGTTCTCTCGCCACTTCCTTGGTCTCTGCCAGAACCAAAATATCGTCGATGTAACAGACAATGCGGACACCCATGCGACGCAGCACCGCTGCTGCAGGCCTGAGGGTTTTTGTGAAGACCCACGGTGCCGACGAGAGCCCGAACGGCAGGCATGTGAAGTGAAACAATTGGCCCTTCGCCATGAACTGCAGAAA
>WLWD01005720.1_pt1 | contig 32672 bp, 15 predicted proteins | sample 6712731 | NCBI WGS metagenome assembly WLWD01 (sample SAMN12718690, study PRJNA576275) | sponge metagenome | isolation source: marine sponge | host: Mycale hentscheli | place: New Zealand: South Island, Marlborough, Capsize Point | collected 2014-11-01
TAGTATGTGAAGTGAAACAGTGACAGAACAGTGAAAGACCTTAAGATATAGGAACATGAAGTTGGATTGCTAGTGTGTGAAGTGAAACAGTGACAGACCTTAAGTATAGGAACATGAAGTTTGGATTGCTAGTGTGTGAAGTGAAACAGTGACAGACCTTAAGTATAGGAACATGAAGTTTGGGATGCTAGTGTGTGAAGTGAAACAGTGACAGACCTTAAGTATAGGAACATGAAGTTTGGATTGCTAGTGTGTGAAGTGAAACAGTGACAGACCTTAAGTATAGGAACATGAAATTTGGGATGCTATAGAGAGAGGAAGTGAGGAAAATGAAAGGAAATGCAGGCAGCAGTGAAGAACTGAGACAGTTCGCTAACGACGAGCACTTTCAGATCATACTAGACTTTCTTTGGTCACTTAATTTGGCCTTTCACAGTAAGATCCGGCTTTTTGGTGTCTGCGGAGTGTATAATGTAATGACTTCAATGTAGCAGCGTCAGAATTACAGTTTCAACCCACACTCCATGACTGTTGGACAGGTAAAAGGCGTGTTGAAGTGCTGCTGCTTGTAACTCACAGAGATAGCTGAGTGACACTCTATTTCCTAGTTTCGATATACTGTATGTGCGGTTGCGTAATGTAGCATTTGTTGCAGGGCTTGAGAGACAGGAATAGTAATAAACCCCCAGCAATAGTTCAGGGCACAAGTATTCCTAATATCTCAATGTGTCCATTTTTCCTTTTATCAATATTTTCTTCAAACCAACAAAAGTGTTACAAGAAAGAGTGACAAATGCAGCAACACTTAGACACGATCCTGTGACTATTCTATTAGAATCTGTCCAATAATTCGCAAATTGTATGTATATATGTATGTATGCAGTAGGTAATGTATGTAAGTATATATGTGTGTGTGTATGTCTGTAGTCTACTGTCATTCAGTCTCAATGTAAAGCTATATATGTGTGTGTGTGTATGTGTGTGTGTATGTCTGTAGTCTACTGTCATTCAGTCTCAATGTAAAGCTATATATGTGTGTGTGTGTGTGTGTGTATGTCTGTAGTCTACTGTCATTCAGTCTCAATGTAAAGCTATATATGTGGAATGTGAGAAAGAAGTGACTAGAGTATTGGAAGCCATGAAGACACAGTTAGTTCCTGTCATCAAACTGTTGCTCAAGTTGTGGTCTTTGAGGACCAAATCTTCTAGTCTGTTGGATGTTTGCAGTTCTGTAGAACAACTTCTTCAGCAATCTTCTTTCATTAGGTCCAGACTAATGGCATCAGCTACTTCTGGGGTAAGTCTGGTTGGCTGGTGGGTGTGGTGTCATATGAGACTAAGTCAGCTACTTGTGGGGTAAGTCTGGTTGGCTGGTGGGTGTGGTTTCATATGAGACTAAGACAGCTACTTGTGGGGTAAGTCTGGTGGGTGTGGTTTCATATGCGACTAAGACAGCTACTTGTGGGGTAAGTCTGGTTGGCTGGTGGGTGTGGTGTCATATGAGACTAAGTCAGCTACTTGTGGGGCAAGTCTGGTTGGCTGGTGGGTGTGGTTTCATATGAGACTAAGGACAGCTACTTGTGGGGTAAATCTGGTGGGTGTGGTTTCATATGAGACTAAGACAGCTACTTGTGGGGTAAGTCTAGTTGGCTGGTGGGTGTGGTTTCATATGCGACTAAGACAGCTACTTGTGGGGTAAGTCTGGTTGGCTGGTGGGTGTGGTGTCATATGAGACTAAGTCAGCTACTTGTGGGGCAAGTCTGGTTGGCTGGTGGGTGTGGTTTCATATGAGACTAAGGACAGCTACTTGTGGGGTAAATCTGGTGGGTGTGGTTTCATATGAGACTAAGACAGCTACTTGTGGGGTAAGTCTAGTTGGCTGGTGGGTGTGGTGTCATATAGGACTAAGACAGATAAATGAGTGTGGTTTTATAATAAGGTTATCACTCAACTGGTGGGAGTGGTTTAGCATTAGAATTAATTGGGTTTTAAATGATTACATTTAATTATCATTTGTTGTTTTCTAAAACATACTTTTAACTGACATAAGCAAAGCATCAAATAGTGTACTGGGTGTTTATCACCATGGATACCACCTTAGGTTACTACAATTAGTTCATCGCCATGGATACCTTAGCTTACTCCCATTATTTCATCACCATGGATACTTAGGTTACTACGATTGGTTCATCGCCATGAAAACATTTGATTCTTACTATTCCATACATAGCAGGATTGAGCGAGAGTTTTCAGAGAGTGTGTAGAGACTTTGACATCAAAACAGCATTTAAGTTGGGAAAGACAGTAAGATCACATCTTATTAAAGTCAAAGATACTATACCCATTACCACAGAGTCATCCATAGTGTACAGTATACCCTGCAGTTGTGGTAAAGTATACATAGGTGAAACAACTAGAAGGCTTGAACAGAGAGTAAGATAACATCAGGATGCTTGTAAGAGAGGTGATGAGAAGGTTTCAGCCATTGCTGAACATGCTTGACAGCAGCATCACCCCATTAAATAGGAAGAGGTAAGAGTTGTAGGCGGAGCCAGTAAGAATTGTGAGTTGAAGATCAAGGAAGCTCTAGATGGCACCTGACAACAACAAGTTTAATAGAGACACAGGTTTAGAGCTTCCAGGATGCTAGCTGTCCATGCTGCGTGCAAATCACCCTCCAGGATATAATAAACAGTATAATACCCTCCAGAAATCTTGCTGTTTACATTGTGTTATTATATCACCACGGAGAGTTCAACCTCAGTTGACCCCTGAAGAGGACTTCGGCAAGAAGTTGAAACGTCGGGTTAAGTTTAAATTGAAGATATTGACTGTTAAAACAAGAAAATGTGCTATTATTATAATTCTGGAAATGTTCTCGGAGAGTTTTCAGGGGTGCTGTCACACTTTGGTGTGAACCACCTGTGAAATAGGGTGTGGTGGCAAGGTTGTTTTAACTTGGCACAAGCTATTTTATGTTTACACACCAGAATGTGTTACTAGGAGAAAGCATGTATAAAAAATATAAGCTGGAGGTTCAAGAAATAGCCCAGTCACCACGTTTGACTTTACAACAGTTCTGTGTGGTGACAGCAACAATTAGAAGCCAATCTTGTTTATATCTGAGTGTATGCCATAACAGTTGGTATTAGTTTAATTCTACTTACTTTTGTATTTACTCAACAAACATGTGAACTCTTGTCAATTAGTTCTGAACTTGCGAGTATGGCTCAGAGCCATGTGCGACTATTCACACAGCTCCCTATGTGATGGCACCGTCACAGCCACTTGGTGCTCAGTGACACAGCTCCCTATGTGATGGCACCGTCACAGCCACTTGGTGCTCAGTGACACAGCTCCCTATGTGATGGCACCGTCACAGCCACTTGGTGCTCAGTGACACAGCTCCCTATGTGATGGCTGCTTCACAGCCACTTGGTGCTCAGTGACACAGCTCCCTATGTGATGGCACCGTCACAGTCACTTGGTGCTCAGTGACACAGCTCCCTATGTGATGGCACCGTCACAGCCACTTGGTGCTCAGTGACACAGCTCCCTATGTGATGGCTGCTTCACAGCCACTTGGTGCTCAGTGACACAGCTCCCTATGTGATGGCACCATCACAGCCACTTGGTGCTCAGTGACACAGCTCCCTATGTGATGGCTCCTTCACAGCCACTTGGTGCTCAGTGACACAGCTCCCTATGTGATGGCTCCTTCACAGCCACTTGGTGCTCAGTGACACAGCTCCCTATGTGATGGCACCGTCACAGCCACTTGGTGCTCAGTGACACAGCTCCCTATGTGATGGCACCGTCACAGCCACTTGGTGCTCAGTGACACAGCTCCCTATGTGATGGCACCGTCACAGCCACTTGGTGCTCAGTGACACAGCTCCCTATGTGATGGCTGCTTCACAGCCACTTGGGGCTCAGTGACACAGCTCCCTATGTGATGGCTGCTTCACAGCCACTTGGTGCTCAGTGACACAGCTCCCTATGTGATGGCTGCTTCACAGCCACTTGGTGCTCAGTGACACAGCTCCCTATGTGATGGCACCATCACAGTCACTTGGTGCTCAGTGACACAGCTCCCTATGTGATGGCTGCTTCACAGCCACTTGGGGCTCAGTGACACAGCTCCCTGTGTGATGGCTGCTTCACAGCCACTTGGTGCTCAGTGACACAGCTCCCTATGTGATGGCTGCTTCACAGCCATGTGATGGCTGCTTCACAGCCACTTGGTGCTCAGTGACACAGCTCTATCTTATGATTTATGTATTTAAACAGTGTTGTCAACTTCATTATATTCCCACACACACATCATCAGAAACTTTCCATTGAGAATATGAGCACTGTGCTAGAGTGGTGTTAGTATTATATTCTAAATGAGATGCATATATGAGCACTGTGATAGAGTGGTGTTAGTATTATATTCTAAATGAGATGCATATGTGAGCACTGTTATAGAGTGGTGTTAGTATTATACTCTAAATGAGATGCATATATGAGCACTGTGATAGAGTGGTGTTAGTATTATATTCTAAATGAGATGCATATATGAGCACTGTGATAGAGTGGTGTTAGTATTATACTCTAAATGAGGTGCATATATGAGCACTGTGATAGAGTGGTGTTAGTATTATACTCTAAATGAGGTGCATATATGAGCACTGTGATAGAGTGGTGTAGTATTATACTCTAAATGAGGTGCATATGTGAGCACTGTGATAGAGTGGTGTTAGTATTATACTCTAAATGAGGTGCATATGTGAGCACTGTGATAGAGTGGTGTTAGTATTATACTCTAAATGAGATGCATATGTGAGCACTGTGATAGAGTGGTGTTAGTATTATACTCTAAATGAGGTGCATATATGAGCACTGTGATAGAGTGGTGTTAGTATTATACTCTAAATGAGGTGCATATATGAGCACTGTGATAGAGTGGTGTTAGTATTATACTCTAAATGAGATGCATATGTGAGCACTGTGATAGAGTGGTGTTAGTATTATACTCTAAATGAGGTGCATATATGAGCACTGTGATAGAGTGGTGTTAGTATTATACTCTAAATGATGCATATATCAGCACTGTGATAGAATGGTGTAGTATTATACTCTAATGAGATGAAAGATCAGCACTGTGATGATAGAGTGGGGGTTAGTATTATACTCTAATGCGGTGCAATGTGAGCACTGTGATAGAGTGGGTTAGTATTAGACTCTACATGAAGGGTGCAATATCGCACTGTGATAGAGTGGTGTTAGTATTATACTCTAAATGAGATGCATATGTGAGCACTGTGATAGAGTGGTGTTAGTATTATACTCTAAATGAGGTGCATATATGAGCACTGTGATAGAGTGGTGTAGTATTATACTCTAAATGAGGTGCATATATCAGCACTGTGATAGAGTGGTGTTAGTATTATACTCTAAATGAGATGCATATATCAGCACTGTGATAGAGTGGTGTTAGTATTATACTCTAAATGAGGTGCATATGTGAGCACTGTGATAGAGTGGTGTTAGTATTATACTCTAAATGAGGTGCATATATCAGCACTGTGATAGAGTGGTGTTAGTATTATACTCTAAATGAGATGCATATGTGAGCACTGTGATAGAGTGGTGTTAGTATTATACTCTAAATGAGGTGCATATGTGAGCACTGTGATAGAGTGGTGTTAGTATTATACTCTAAATGAGGTGCATATATGAGCACTGTGATAGAGTGGTGTTAGTATTATACTCTAAATGAGGTGCATATATGAGCACTGTGATAGAGTGGTGTTAGTATTATACTCTAAATGAGGTGCATATATGAGCACTGTGATAGAGTGGTGTTAGTATTATACTCTAAATGAGGTGCATATATGAGCACTGTGATAGAGTGGTGTTAGTATTATACTCTAAATGAGATGCATATGTGAGCACTGTGATAGAGTGGTGTTAGTATTATACTCTAAATGAGGTGCATATGTGAGCACTGTGATAGAGTGGTGTTAGTATTATACTCTAAATGAGATGCATATATCAGCACTGTGATAGAGTGGTGTTAGTATTATACTCTAAATGAGGTGCATATGTGAGCACTGTGATAGAGTGGTGTTAGTATTATACTCTAAATGAGGTGCATATATCAGCACTGTGATAGAGTGGTGTTAGTATTATACTCTAAATGAGATGCATATGTGAGCACTGTGATAGAGTGGTGTTAGTATTATACTCTAAATGAGGTGCATATGTGAGCACTGTGATAGAGTGGTGTTAGTATTATACTCTAAATGAGGTGCATATATGAGCACTGTGATAGAGTGGTGTTAGTATTATACTCTAAATGAGGTGCATATATGAGCACTGTGATAGAGTGGTGTAGTATTATACTCTAAATGAGGTGCATATGTGAGCACTGTGATAGAGTGGTGTTAGTATTATACTCTAAATGAGGTGCATATGTGAGCACTGTGATAGAGTGGTGTTAGTATTATACTCTAAATGAGATGCATATATCAGCACTGTGATAGAGTGGTGTTAGTATTATACTCTAAATGAGGTGCATATGTGAGCACTGTGATAGAGTGGTGTTAGTATTATACTCTAAATGAGGTGCATATATCAGCACTGTGATAGAGTGGTGTTAGTATTATACTCTAAATGAGATGCATATGTGAGCACTGTGATAGAGTGGTGTTAGTATTATACTCTAAATGAGGTGCATATGTGAGCACTGTGATAGAGTGGTGTTAGTATTATACTCTAAATGAGATGCATATATCAGCACTGTGATAGAGTGGTGTTAGTATTATACTCTAAATGAGGTGCATATATCAGCACTGTGATAGAGTGGTGTTAGTATTATACTCTAAATGAGATGCATATATCAGCACTGTGATAGAGTGGTGTTAGTATTATACTCTAAATGAGGTGCATATGTGAGCACTGTGATAGAGTGGTGTTAGTATTATACTCTAAATGAGGTGCATATATCAGCACTGTGATAGAGTGGTGTTAGTATTATACTCTAAATGAGATGCATATGTGAGCACTGTGATAGAGTGGTGTTAGTATTATACTCTAAATGAGGTGCATATGTGAGCACTGTGATAGAGTGGTGTTAGTATTATACTCTAAATGAGGTGCATATATGAGCACTGTGATAGAGTGGTGTTAGTATTATACTCTAAATGAGGTGCATATATGAGCACTGTGATAGAGTGGTGTTAATATTATACTCTAAATGAGGTGCATATATGAGCACTGTGATAGAGTGGTGTTAGTATTATACTCTAAATGAGATGCATATATGAGCACTGTGATAGAGTGGTGTTAGTATTATACTCTAAATGAGATGCATATATGAGCACTGTGATAGAGTGGTGTTAGTATTATACTCTAAATGAGGTGCATATATGAGCACTGTGATAGAGTGGTGTTAGTATTATACTCTAAATGAGGTGCATATATGAGCACTGTGATAGAGTGGTGTTAGTATTATACTCTAAATGAGGTGCATATATGAGCACTGTGATAGAGTGGTGTTAGTATTATACTCTAAATGAGGTGCATATACAGTAGGCGCCAAAAAAAAGTTCCGAATTCCGTCCGGTAGAACGCCCGTGGAACGGTAGTCTTTTTACCATAGTTTTTATCGTTGCGTTCCGTACCGTTTTGATTAAACGGCCGACACCGTTTACTAAAACGGTGAAGCATTTCCGTCGATTCACAGATATTTTCTAGCTAGAAACTCTTCTTATAGCTATATCAGCAAGCTAAGGCCTTATATCGACCATTAAACGCTATGGGGATAGTGAAAAAAAGCTCGTACAAAATTTTCACTTGCTTCAATAAAGTTGCAGACCGAAATTCCGATGGGCACAGAGCTATAACGAGGTCCGCACTTCGTAGATCTTCTGTTAGCTACTGATGGACCTCCAGTAGTAAAAAATCTAAGCCGGAGAAGGCCCTAACTTCGAGAAAACGTCGATACTGTGCGGTGGTCGAACTAACAATTCTCCGCGAGACAACTTCGAATAGGACGGCTTCAAATTTTTTTAACCCGAAAAGCTCCGCCTCTGGAGCCTATAAACAAAAAATCGGAACGTTTTATTGGATAAACGATTTTTTATATTTCTTTGAGCGAGACATACGGTGAACGAGAAAGATTAAAACGGTAATGCGGTCGAACGGAACGGCCGTTTTTTAACAAACGGCGTACCGTTTTCCCCCCGTTTTTTAATCGTGCAACGGCCGTTCTACGGAACGGAATTTGGAATTTTTCTGTGTCTCCTACTGTATGAGCACTGTGATAGAGTGGTGTTAGTATTATACTCTAAATGAGGGGCATATGTGAGCACTGTGATAGAGTGGTGTTAGTATTATACTCTAAATGAGGTGCATATATGAGCACTGTGATAGAGTGGTGTAGTATTATACTCTAAATGAGATGCATATGTGAGCACTGTGATAGAGTGGTGTTAGTATTATACTCTAAATGAGGTGCATATGTGAGCACTGTGATAGAGTGGTGTTAGTATTATACTCTAAATGAGGTGCATATATGAGCACTGTGATAGAGTGGTGTAGTATTATACTCTAAATGAGATGCATATGTGAGCACTGTGATAGAGTGGTGTTAGTATTATACTCTAAATGAGGTGCATATGTGAGCACTGTGATAGAGTGGTGTTAGTATTATACTCTAAATGAGATGCATATATGAGCACTGTGATAGAGTGGTGTTAGTATTATACTCTAAATGAGATGCATATATGAGCACTGTGATAGAGTGGTGTTAGTATTATACTCTAAATGAGGTGCATATATGAGCACTGTGATAGAGTGGTGTTAGTATTATACTCTAAATGAGGTGCATATATGAGCACTGTGATAGAGTGGTGTTAGTATTATACTCTAAATGAGATGCATATATGAGCACTGTGATAGAGTGGTGTTAGTATTATACTCTAAATGAGATGCATATGTGAGCACTGTGATAGAGTGGTGTTAGTATTATACTCTAAATGAGATGCATATATGAGCACTGTGATAGAGTGGTGTTAGTATTATACTCTAAATGAGATGCATATATTTTTATTTAGTTGTTGTTGTTGTTGTTGTTAGGAGTTTGTCAGAGACAATAAAAGTCATGTTGCCCAAGGCAACCACGCATCCTCTCCAGCTATGACTCCACCCCCTGGTGGCTGGCCAGCTGGTATTCCAAGCCCTGCCCACAAATGGGCGGACCCAGTGGCAGCAGAGAAGACTCAGAAAGAAATTGAACTGTTGAAGAGTCAGCTCATACAAAAGGAGGAACACAACAGGACTCTGCAAGCTCAGCTGGAGTCTCTTAAAACTTCATCATCCTCCATAGATGTAGAGGCTACAATTGTAGCCAGTGAATCCAAAAACATAACCAGTCCATCATCTGGAGAATTATCAGAGTGAGTGATTGTTTCAAGCAGACATTAGTGAACAGGTTATTGGAACAGACTGTCCAGTAGACAGACAGAGTGAGTGATTGTTTCAAACAGACATGCTCAACGAAGCATAATTATTCTGATTTTGCACGTGCTCAGAGTGAGTTGTGGTGACAGACCATTTTATCAGAACAGGTTAAGGTGACAGATTATCAATTTGTCATAATGAGTTTGGATGTCAGAACAAGTTAACCTTTGAACCGTTGTGGCTGCATTAATGCAGCTGTGGAAATCAATCACTTTAAAAAATCATGAAAATACAATATTAAAGCTCCGCGCGATATGCAGTAATTAAATGATGCCTAAAAGACCTTTCTTTCTGATTAGTTAGTTGAAATAGCAAGAAATTTCTTTTGCTGTGAACCCTGTACTAATTTTTGGACTGTTCTATCAGGAGCTTATGTTTCTTGTTTTACAACCTTTGAGGCCACTGAGCTTCTGGAGAATGGAGATTTTAGACAGTTCAGAGAAGAAGTACGTAAAGACAGTTAGTTAGCTACCCATGCAGCTGCTTTCCTTAGGGCTAGGGCTTAGGGTTAGAGCCAGGGCGGCTTAGGGTTAGAGCTGTAGAAAGTAATGATGAAGCGACAGACCATCATTTTGTCAGAATGAATGAAGATGTTTGTCGGAATGAGTTGGGATGTCTAGACTGTCAGGAGGAGTTGTGGTACTTGTCGTATTCATCGTCCTGTGAAAGTTCTGTTTAGGTATTTTAACATTCTATGTATATGACTCACTAATGTGGACTATGTAAGTGTTTATTATTGGTGTATATATGACTCACTAATGTGGACTATGTAAGTGTTTATTATTGGTGTATATATGACTCACTAATGTGGACTATGTAAGTGTTTATTATTGGTATATGTTATGTATGATTATATTGCAGTGTCATGTCCAGTTTAGCTGTGCAGCTGAAGCAGTTTTGCACACTTGCAGACAGGTGAGACTATGTATGTTTAGTGGCTTAGTGGTGACTGTTTCACACTAAAGTTTGACTCCAGAAGGTGACCAATACGATTACTTTTAAAGGGTTGCCAGGTACTGTTTTTAAAGTCCTAATCTTGTAGTAAAATTTTGAACAATATTAGTATGGGTAATAGCAATTTTCTACATTAATAGTATGGCACGTAAATAGCCCGAGAATGAGTGAAGGTGACAGACCATCATTTTGTCAGAATGAGTGAAGGTGACAGAAAATGTGAAGTGGGGAAAATCGCTGTTCAATTGAAATCGCGCAGGGAAAGTGAAATAGCATATAACTGTGAAATAGTATGGAAACTTGCAAATCTAGCCTTGGAAACTTGCTAATCTAGCCTTGGAAACTTGCTAATCTAGCCTTGGAAACTTGCTAATCTAGCCTTGGAAACTTGCTAATCTAGCCTTGGAAACTTGCAAATCTAGCCTTGGAAACTTGCTAATCTAGCCTTGGAAACTTGCTAATCTAGCCTTGGAAACTTGCTAATCTAGCCTTGGAAACTTGCAAATCTAGCCTTGGAAACTTGCTAATCTAGCCTTGGAAACTTGCTAATCTAGCCTTGGAAACTTGCTAATCTAGCCTTGGAAACTTGCAAATCTAGCCTTGGAAACTAACAGTTCAAGTAGTTTCAAGTTGGATAACTAAACTTCTACCCATATTAGATGAAATTTTGTTCCAACAGATTAGGAGTAACTATAGGAATTTTCTTTACTTGTCTATTTATAGTATATGTATAATTTTTTAGCTCAGGGTCTAAAGGAGCAGGTGGAGGATCCTTGTATCCTATGTTAGATGGATATAGTGTCATTAATATGCCAGTAGAATCTGAGCAGCAGGATTTGGCAAGACTCCTCCCACTTGCTCAGGATTTAGTGACAAACATCAAGTCTACACAACAGTCAGTGCCTTCAGTGCCAGCAATAAAGGGTGAGCATTAATTAGCAGCATCTCCATTGGTTACAATAGGAATTTCTGTTTGTTTGTAATGTAGGCATGATATCAATAAAGTGAATGGATTATTGAAATATGATAGTTGCATGTTTACGTTGTATACTAGGAGTACAACTGAGATTTTGGGTAATAGCAACATTCTCACCATAACATTCATTGTATGGGAGAGTTAGTTGTATATAGTTGACAGAACAACTTACATGTACAGTACGTGGCTGGAGTAGGGACGACAATTAAATATAAAGTGTAGTTATATATAGGTGTCGGTCTATTCTGTATTGCTATACTAGGTGTTATATCGCTAGTAGTTACTAGTAGTTAGTATGATGTAATGATAATAATTAAGATGGCGTGGCTGTGGAGCTTGTCTAGATATTACTCTCATCGTCTTCACTTGATCAGTTGTGCTTGTATCTTTTAGAATCCAGCAACAGTGCACTTGTGAAGATAGCCAGGCCACTAGAGTAAGTCATACCTAATGAGATAGGGTATTTAATAGAATATTTTTGTAATTCTCATTATTGTAGAATGTAAAATTTATAAAGTAGTGAAGTACAATATGAAGTAGTAAGTACAACAGGAAGTAGTGAAGTATAACAGATAATAGCATAGTAAGATATGAACTAGTAAGCAGGGATTCATGCAGGATTTTTTGCTAGAGAGGGGGGGGGGGGTTTGTAGACTCTTAAAAAAAGTTTATCTACATAATATGGTCAAGTCATGACGTGAGACTGAAACAAATTTCAGATGAAAACTTGACAAACTATAGAATAGTGGCACCGCCTCCGAGACCATTTTTATGGTCTTGGAGGCATTAGGCTTTTACAGCCCGAGCACAGCGAGGGCACTACTTAGGGCCTGAGGGACCCTAAAAACAGTAGTTCACAACGGCTGCACAACGCCTAACTAATTTAGAATGTAGCGACTGCTCTTTAACAACACAATAGGAGGGACTCTAAGTGCTATCGAAGGGACACTAATTGACCCTGCCTTCAAAGTGGGGAGACTAAGTTTATAGTGTTCCTCTCTGGAGGACCTAAGCAATTTAAAGGCTATCTGTCACTATACAAAAACAGTGAGGTATGATAGGAATTCATGTGTGAACATGGGTTTTGACCAGCTGTAGGGGTGGATCCAGTGCTAGCAACAGGAAGGGGCCCAATTATATTTAAGTCAAAACTTATGAAATTTATTAAAAATAAAAGCTTACCAATGATACTTCTTCTGGAACTACTCATAATTTTTCATCTACTTCCAGTTATTAATCAGGACCATCCATTTTATTTAGATCTTTCTGCACACCTTCCACATCCTTGCTATTAACTCCACCCCTTATTACAATATCTTATACTGCCACTTCCAACCTATGTAATACTCACCCTTCATCAAAACACCTGCAAAATCCATGTCTATCCTAGACACATCAGATATTTTTACCTTGTACTTGGATTGGATGATAATTTATGAGTGAAGGGCATAAGTTAGCATGCAGTTGACCAATAAACAGTATTGCCCTTATTGATAAAGTATCCCTTATAATAAAAAACAACAATTTTGTTTTGAGGGGGGCTGGCCCCCTCACCTCCCCTAGCTGTAATGGTGTTTTTGTTTGTTTTGTTTTTGTTATTTGTTGTTGTTTTTAGGTATGGAAAAGGAGACATTGTTATGTTTACAGCAGTACGTTGTGTGAAGTCTAAATCGACATTGCCAGCTCTACTTCATCTTCAGCAACATAAACCATATATGTTTATGGATCCTTCCAGTTATAACAACTTCAGCATCAGACCAGGGAAAATGTATGAATATAGTATACCATATTTAGTTGTAGAACTTGCTTTAGCACTGACAGTAGAAAATGTATGAATATAGTATACCACCAGTTTCTCTGTGTGTCGAAGTTTTTACCCTGCAGTATTCTAGGAGGTGAATTGTAGCTTACTTAGCATAAAAAAACTCAATTATTTCAGTCTGCGTCATAAGGTCTCTTTTTCTAGACCCACTCACATGTTATAAGTAATTTGAACATGTTATATGCTGGCACAACTGTATTCTTATGTATACTTAAGTGTGCAATTTCCATTGCATCAAGTTTACTCAAGGTAAACCTGATTCAATTACAGAGTCTACATTGAACACCAAGTGTATGCACATCTCCATCCCCTGTCCCTCTTCAATCCCCATCTCCCCCCCCCCCCCCCCCTTGCTTTAGCACTGACAGTAGAAAATGTATGAATATAGTATACCATATTTAGTTGTAGAACTTGCTTTAGCACTGACAGTAGAATCCTGCTGAGGTATTTTCATTTCTTTTAGACTATAGGCAGTAGCCTCCAAACCTTTCAAACATATTGTCTTATGTAAGTTCTTCGATGAGCAATTTTCCGGCTGAACTGGGCTGTATTCAGCAAAGCAATTGAACAGGCAATTGAGAAAACATAATTGAATTGTCACTTCCGGTGTAATTGACGCTCCATATACTTAACGGCGTACTCCGGATTGCATAATTAAATATTACAGCCACTTTTAGCGGCAACTAACAAAAATTTGTGCGATTTCTATTTTAGTTTTGTAGCGTCTCACAACCGGTTTTGTCGGAATCCTTGGGTATTTTACTGGGTGTAGTGATAAACTTTCAGCCAGAGCCAAGCTGTAGACTGCATGCCAGTTTTTTAGCTGCTAGTTTTAAACCCCACCCATTCCTTATTTATTAAATTTCAAGAACAAGATAGAATATAAAGTAGCCTGTCTTTTCACAGCATGCTTAGAGTCTCATAAGATATTTTGACATTTAAAATTGGCATGCACATAGAGTAAGGGTCACTAAGACTAATTTGCGTACTAATTGGCGTGCACATAGAGTAAGGGTCACTAAGACTAATTTTGCAACAAAAAAATGGAGAACGAAAGCATTTTTCCAATGACTTGCTTCCGGAGCCCATATCTCAATCTCTGCGTCATAAGATCCCTTTTCTGAGACCCGCTCACTATTCAGATTGCCTATAACATATTCAGATTGCCTATAACATATTCAGATTGCCTATAACATATTCAGATTGCCTATAACATATTCAGATTGCCTATAACATATTCAGATTGCCTATAACATATTCAGGTTGCCTATAACATATTCAGATTACCTATAACATATTCAGATTGCCTACAACATATTCAGATTGCCTACAACATATTCAGATTGCCTACAACATATTCAGATTGCCTACAACATATTCAGATTGCCTACAACATATTCAGATTGCCTACAACATATTCAGATTGCCTACAACATATTCAGATTACCTATAACATATTCAGATTGCCTATAACATATTCAGATTGCCTATAACATATTCAGATTGCCTATAACATATTCAGATTACCTATAACATATTCAGATTGCCTATAACATATTCAGATTGCCTATAACATATTCAGATTGCCTATGACATATTCAGATTGCCTATGACATATTCAGATTGGCTATTCAGATTGGCTATGACATATTCAGATTGCCTATAACATATTCAGATTGGCTATGACATATTCAGATTGGCTATGACATATTCAGATTGCCTATAACATATTCAGATTGCCTATAACATATTCAGATTACCTATAACATATTCAGATTGCCTATAACATATTCAGATTGCCTATGACATATTCAGATTGCCTATAACAAATTCAGATTGCCTATAACATATTCAGATTGGCTATGACATATTCAGATTGCCTATAACATATTCAGATTGCCTATAACATATTCAGATTGCCTATAACATATTCAGATTACCTATAACATATTCAGATTGCCTATAACATATTCAGATTGCCTATAACATATTCAGATTGCCTATGACATATTCAGATTGCCTATGACATATTCAGATTGGCTATTCAGATTGGCTATGACATATTCAGATTGCCTATAACATATTCAGATTGGCTATGACATATTCAGATTGGCTATGACATATTCAGATTGCCTATAACATATTCAGATTGCCTATAACATATTCAGATTACCTATAACATATTCAGATTGCCTATAACATATTCAGATTGCCTATGACATATTCAGATTGCCTATAACAAATTCAGATTGCCTATAACATATTCAGATTGGCTATGACATATTCAGATTGCCTATAACATATTCAGATTGCCTATAACATATTCAGATTGCCTATAACATATTCAGATTACCTATAACATATTCAGATTGCCTATAACATATTCAGATTGCCTATAACATATTCAGATTGCCTATAACATATTCAGATTACCTATAACATATTCAGATTACCTATAACATATTCAGATTGCCTATAACATATTCAGATTGCCTATAACATATTCGGATTGCCTATGACATATTCAGATTGCCTATAACATATTCAGATTGGCTATGACATATTCAGATTGCCTATAACATATTCAGATTGGCTATGACATATTCAGATTGCCTATAACATATTCAGATTGCCTATAACATATTCAGATTACCTATAATATATTCAGATTGCCTATAACATATTCAGATTACCTATAACATATTCAGATTACCTATAACATATTCAGATTGCCTATAACATATTCAGATTACCTATAACATATTCAGATTACCTATAACATATTCAGATTACCTATAACATATTCAGATTGCCTATAACATATTCAGATTACCTATAACATATTCAGATTGCCTATAACATATTCAGATTGCCTATAACATATTCAGATTGCCTATAACATATTCAGATTGCCTATAACATATTCAGATTGCCTATAACATATTCAGATTACCTATAACATATTCAGATTACCTATAATATATTCAGATTGCCTATAACATATTCAGATTACCTATAACATATTCAGATTGCCTGGCTTGTCCCAAAGTCGCAAACATTTGCAATTCTGTCAACACACAATCTATATTGCTGCATCACTTTGCAGTTTAAGATTTTTGATTATCCTGGAGTATCATAGGAATGAAGCTTCTATTCGTACTGAAAAAAGTATTTCATGTTTTTGTCCAGATTTATTAATTTAAAAGAAACTGTTGTAAATCTGACAATTAATCTGCTTTAAAGAGGGTTAAATTCATTAGGTCAAAGATAAGTTAAGGTGTAATGGCACGGTGTAATGGCACGTGTTGATATCCAGCTGTGAACTCTATGGTGAATTTCTTAATATTTATTGATGGTCAATATACTCTGACATGACATACTTTATACAAGTTATATTTGTTAAGCTGCACATAGCTATTAAGACCAATGTGTATATGGTTTTATGGTTACAGTCCTGATATTTTCTTGGCCAAAATCTGCCAGAGTCCTGAGAGAAAGTCTTTCGCTGAGAATGCTGGTTTCGCACAAGAGATGGGGCAACCTGAAACTAGTGACTACTATTATGTGAAGGCGGAGCCTATTACAGCCAAGTTTTCAGCTGCACGAAGTGGATCTACTAGCTCTGGAGGTGGCTCAGATGGTAAACCATCACGACCTTCTTCTGGTCCCAGAAAACTCATTCAAAGAGCTACAGGGAAAGGGAGAGACTATGTGTAATATATCTTCTGTGTTTGTATGGAACCTCAGTAGACATAAGTATACTGTCTTTTTATAAGTATTTTATTGTGAATACAGAGTATTGAAAAGTATCATTTGTCTGTTTTTGAGTGTATTTATGGTCAACTTATTATTTGTAACCGTTTACTATTGTATTACGTATCAATGATATAGAGGATATATTTAGGGAATAACATAGTTGCACTCACCTGATAAGATAATGCCTTATGCAGAACAACAACCTAGAACTAGCCATTGTAACAGCTTGGGTCAGCTCACCTGTTTGGTCAGATACCAGGTGTCTCAGCAAAGGACTAGTTATGTGTTCTATTGGATACCAGATGTATCAACCCAGCTTTTGTCAGATAGCTACCAGGTACACCAGCCCAGGACTGGTCACATGTTCTATCTGACCCCCCAGGACTTGGATCACTTGTTCTATATAATAGTTGTTAGGGTTTGGAATGCCCTAGGCTGTAGCATCCCAAACACAGCGAGGCTATCAATGGTAGCTTACAATGGCTACACAGTGCCTACATCAATTTAGAGTGTAGTGACTGCTCCTAAGTTATAGTAAGGACCTAAGAAGTTTTGTCACAAGACAAAAAAAAACAACATCAGTTTTGTTGTAACTGATTCCAGGAGCATCAGCCTGTACTAGTGATCACTTGTTCTAGATGCATCAGGTGGTCTCTTGTTTTATCAGATCCCAGGTGCATCAGCCCAGGCTAGTCACTTGTTCTATTAGTCTTAAGTAGCCGACCCTTTACCTTCCCATTATATTGTGGGCATGGGGGAAGGAAAGGGTCTGGTGAGAGGTCCGCATTGGATTGATACTCCCCCACATGCATGATGTCAGCGTTGAGGGGCATATACAGTTTGCGTTCTTACATCATTTCATGATGTGCAACTCTACACAAACATCTTCTAGGGAGAGACATTCAAATTAAATAGAAAGAAATGGTTTTAATACAATTTAAAAAAAAGCAGTAATAAGAGAGGTGAGTCTTGTCAACACTGACACCAGAAATTGCCAGACGTGCATACTGTTCACGCACACTCTCATCTGCTGAACAGAAATATTCCCAACTTGAAAAGGAAGATTAGCCATCATTTTTGGTGTTCACTACTACATTTATGGTCGTGAATATAATATGATAGAATCAGATCACCAGCCTTATCATACTTATTCAGTGAAAAGACAGGAATTCCTCGAATGGCTTCGGCCAGAATTCAAAGATGGGTCTTAAGGCTCTGGTAAGAAACATTCGATCCAGGGGTTGATAAACTTTAGGAGTTCTGGAACACTCTCGACATCTAATCCTGCGGATGTGGCATCTCGTGGTATTTTTGCATCGGATCTATACCACCATCCCCTGTGTGTGGCCTCTTCCAGGGTATCCGCCCCTGAGAGAAAATTATCTACATAGAAGGATGTCAGGATGGCTTTTGCAGCTTCTGGAAACTCATCAACATAGTCCTCTGCCAATTGTCTGAGCACTTGTACCGCTAAAAATGGAGAGCAAGTCACGCCGAAAGTGAGCCTCGTCATTCTCCAGTCACGTATCACTCCTGAATCATCCTCCATGAGAAATCTGTGGAGATCTCGATCATCTCGATGCAGGGCCACCTCCCTAAACATTTTAGAAACATCTGCGGAGAGATCAACTATAGGAAGCCTGAACCTTGTCAAAATGTGAGTCAGATGAGGGTAGTTGGTAGGTCCAGGTAACAGAGTGTCATTTAAGGAGACACCAGTAGAAGTAGTAGCAGAGGCGTCAAAAACCACCCGCAACTTTGTGGTTGTGCTGCTGTCCTTGATGACCCCATGCATGGGCATATAGTACACTTCTACTGGTGGCTTGCTGAGATTAACGGCTGGGACCAGTTCCGCATGACCTAATTCAGAATATTCCTTGACTGCAGTAGAAAAAGCTGACCAGTTTCCTTTTCTTTGAAGGGAAAATTTGTTGGCAGTATAACGTTGGAGTGCTTGCTTTCTGGAGTCCCCAAGATCTGGTACAGAAGTCCGCTTTGGAACTTGCACCTCATAACGACCGTCTTGAAGTCTGGAGCATGTCGTATGAAAAAAGGTGAGTGCTTGTTCTTCTTCCTCAGTTAGGGTAGAAGCTTTGGGTGGTTCTTCTGCCTCCCAGAAAGACTTGAGCAATTCATTCGTCTCTACAGTGGAATTAGTTGTGGCATGGCAAGAGATGTGAGCTGAAGCTGCTTCAGTGATGCTATCACAGGTGCCACCAATGACCCATCCCAAAGATTGTGTTGATAGCATACAACTCATTTTTGTTGGAGCGAACTACTCCATCTCTCAGAATGGCTCGAAGCACATCTTGTCCCAATAGAATATCTATTCCTCCTGACTTGTTGAAATGAGGGTCAGAGAGGTTCAAGCTTTTAGCAAAAGATGTATCCACTTCCTTCAACAGGCTGGTCGAAGGTGTGTCACCAACAATGGATGTGATGACAGCTGCACGTACATGAACAGTCGGACTATCATGCTCATAGGGTGAGTAGACCAGGATCTCAGTCTCATTCTTGCAGGTCCCAGCGTGAGTCGCACCTATTCCCGTTACTTCAGTCAAGAAAGGAGTGGTCTTCAATTTCATTCGTTTGACAACTCTCTCCGTAATGAAGGAGATGAACCTGGGTCTATAATTCCTCGCACTCTAAAAGTCTTGTTATCTTGTTTTACCACAGCCTGACATATCCAGAGGATAGCTGTTGGTCTGGGTACAGGCAATGCCAAAGAGGTCTGTGTGGTTCCATCCTGTTTCGTAGCAGTGCTCGTAGTGGCCGTGGCCCTTGTGACCTGCTCTGGTTCATCTAGGTGAAGGAGAGAATGATGTTTTCCAGAACATGTTCGGCAGGATTTCTTACTATGACAGTGCTTGCTAATGTGGCCCGGTGCTAAACAGTTGAAACAACAATTGGACGTAATTACTTGCTTTCTCCGGGTAGGTACATCCATCCCCTTGAATGCCTCGCAACAGTAAAGAGCATGTTCCTTCTCATTACACAACTTGCAAAGAGCTTCATGGGACACTAAAGTCATGGATTTACTCTTGTCCCTGGTAATAGATTTGGTTGCACCACACATTTTTCCTGAAGATGTCTTGTTTCCAGGTCTAACATCTATTGGCTTGCTCATGAGAAGCCTGTTTCGATGATCTAAAAACTCAATCAGCTTTTCTTCCTGTGGCACACTATCAGAACTTCCAGCAAATCTATGCCACTCCTGAGAAAGGTCAGTATCCATCATAACCTCAAAAAAGGCAGTAACAAGCTGTGAGGCACTCCCATCTTCAAACTTGCTTATGATGTTCAGAAATTTAGACAGCAACTCAGAACAAATAGATGTACTCTTGACAGTGTCAGAAAACTCGGGTATACGCTTTAATTTCAAGGCCATGTCTGTATAAACACGTCGTGGTTGATCAAACCTTATTAGTAGTCTTGCTTCAACAGCCTCAAAGGAGTCGCCACTACGCAGTCCATCACGAATGATGCTTGTCGCTGCAAGGTCCTTGACACATTCAAGTAAGAATGTCAGCTGTTCATCGGCCGTGAGAACTGGAAGTTGTGCGAGATAATCTTTAAAACGTCTCCAAAAAGACCGCCAATCTGCGAGGTCTCCGGAGTATGTCGGAAGCGGTAGGGTGCGTGACTTGACTCCTTGCTTCATAGGCCTGAATTCATCACCTCCACTTGGAGTTAGTGGAGAAGCAGACGTCGAGAGTGTTCCAGAACTCCTAAGTTTATCTACCCTGGATCGAATGTTTCTTACCAGAGCCTTAATATTGTCGGACGAGGCCAGCTTCCTAGGCCGTGTTAACTTCAGAAATGCCTGAAGGCTGCTTTGAAATTCGTCTGAATCCCGATCCACTTTGCAGCACAGGTCCTCCCCACTGAGACTTTCCCAATAGTCCAGCGTTTCCATTAATTGCTGGCTTTCCTCATGCACCTCAATGATGCGATGTAAGTGATCAAGTCGTTCACGAAGACTGTCTATTGTTGAGGAAATTCAACTTGTGCCAGTTCATCCTCCTTAGTGATCCCTGCAATAGATTCGAATGCATCTTCATACCTATCTTCAGTTTTAGTTAGCCGACTACCGATTCTTTTGAGTTGAATCACAGATATATTACGTGGCTCGAGTCGTTCTTGTTTTTGGAGTAAAGTATCTGCACGAATCGCTTGGTGTCTGTAGTGTCTTGGGCCGAACAAACACTACCCCGTCACTTTAGTTAACTCTACTTAAGTAATTTATTAGTATCATCAATGTTACTTATCCTGAAGAATGAATAGAAAGCATAAGGTGCATGATTAAGTAGTGAGGAAGTAATGACATCATAAAAACCATAAACCACATGTGATGAATATACTTACTAAGTAAACTATACTACACTCCTCCCTCACTAATTTGGAGGTCCACATACTCTAATTGACAGAGTTAATTAGTACGTTAAATAGTCGGGGGGTTTTCGTGTACGAGTAGATCGACGTATAGTAGTGTTGGGATGTGAGGGAGTGACAGAAGATTGCACAGACCTGTGCGATGTCCAGGACTTCTGGACATTGTTCCGAAGACTCAAGACTCAAGCAAGAACTTTGAATACATATCAATTTCGAACTCTCTATTCTATTCAATACCATACTTTACCATATGATCATCTCATACGTAATAATCATATTCATGCTAGTTATCTAACCCATCACATGTCACGCCCAGTTATGTTCTATATATGCCGCAACTTATAATTAAACTAATGGCTCTACTAAATCTATTATCAGCACGGCGCAGACGTAATCTACCCAAACCCGCTCATGGTCCTTCGAGCCTCCGAGACTTTCCAGTGACGAAGCCGAAGTTCTGCCGTAGTTCTACTCCAATTACAACTTTTCTCAACTCTGCGCATTTGCCGCCATTTCTCTCCGGCCGGGTGTTAAAATTCTCTCACTCCTTTCCGGTTGACGACCATTTACCAGTCTTCACTTTTCCAAGTGACGGCTACGTACCCTCCAAGTTCACTACTCACAGTGTCGACCTCTTACCTGATCATGTCTGAAGACTCGCAATCTACTTCGTCTGCATCCACGGATCTGACGTACACGCACACGGCAAATTCCCTTCAAGACTCTGAAGTATTAGAGCTCAAACGTCTCAAGGCACAAAGGGGACAAAAGAGAGGCGTCGCCACTCGGCTGTCCAAGAAGCTGCAACTACTACTCAAGAAAGACCCTTCCTCGATATCAGCTGACATAATTTCAGCACTCCACCAAGACATAAAAGATTGCGTGGACAAACACGACGAAATCCAACTATCCATTGACTCCTGCGCATCAGATCCAGATGCCTTCACTCCTCATGAAGAAAGAGAAAAGCATATTGAAGTCCACAACTCCCTACTGGACGAAATCAGAATCCTATCATCAGTCTCCAAGGCACACAGAGATGCTCGCTCTCTGTCCAAGAAGCTGCGCAATTTGCTAGCTCTGGACTCAGCGGTCTCTACCCATCAAGATCAGTACACTGAAGTATCTACAGCCTACTCCACATTTTCTGTTAAAAAAAAAAAAAAAAAAATTACAAAATAGTGTATTGGGTAACTCTTATGAGAGTTTGTCCTTCACTAACAAAACCACACCAAAAAATGAATGATTTTCATTCGTCCTTCGGGATCTGAATCACTACTAGCCGTACCCGACGACGAATCTCTATCTCATCTCTCCATGGATATCGACACCATGTATACCAATCTAATGCGCCTCGTAGCCGCATCTACACCTACTCCTACACCACGTTTGTCCCATGCAGCGGAGCTGAGATAAGCAGATCCTCCTAGCTTGAAGATGGCACCCCTCAAAGTAGAAACACCAAAGTTCAACGGGGATCCACTTCTGTGGAAGCCATTCGAGCTGGGGCTGGTCTCGCAGCTTAAGCACCGCGCTGAGGGATACTCTCGAGAGGACAAATACCAGATCATCAGGCAGTCCATCATCCCACAAAATGGAAAGTCCTTTGTCGATCAACTTCACGCGACAGGGTCGAGTACTGACGAGCTGATCGCCGGCTTGAAAGAGCACTACGGCAGACCTCAGCTGATCGTACCTCTCCTAGTGGAAAAAGTCACCAACGTTCCCCACATTGAGGACAACGCCGCATCAATAAGGAAGTTTGTTGAATCAGTCATTATGCCTTACAAGAACCTTGAATCTTTACTATCTGATCACATGTCTCAACTCTTTCCCCACCTATACAGGCCCTACCTCAAAGGAAAGCTCAAAGAGGACTGGGACAAGCTGTTAAGGGAAAACCTCAAGGATCCTTCCATGAAGGACTTCATCAAATTCCTCAACCAACGTCTACTATGGTCCGACAACCACACCCCTCCCCGGGCACCCACTTCATCCATGACGGCCCCACCTACCTCCACTCCTTCCATTCCTGAATTTCAAGGTCCACCCAGACCTGCTAACGGTTCTTCCTCGCCATCGTCCAGGAGGAACCACACCCCAGCAAAGTGCCCTTCATGCGGTGAAGGACACTTGCTGGTGAGGTGCACCACGTTCGCTGCTCTCCCAGTGGATGAGCGCAACAAGCTGGTTCGTGAGAAGCGCCTTCGCCTCAATTGCTTTGGCCCCTCACATGCTGTTAGGAACTGCTCCAGCAAGTATTCCTGTAGACACTGCCATCAAAGACATCATTCCCTTCTCCACAGGGACGGCAGATCAGCACCCAGCACAGCACCTCCCACAACCACGCCCACATCTGTGGCAATGGTTGCACCCACTCCTGCCCCACCTCCTCAGGAAGGCAGGACCAACGGCAACTTCATCTGCTCTGTGGCCGCTCTGGTTAAGACTGGAGACAAAGCCACCAAGGCTCGCGTCCTGCTAGATCACGGCAGTGGCGCCAGCTTCATGTCCATCGAGCTCGCCGACACCCTCAACCTCAAACGTCTCCCTCACGACGGCACCTTCACTGGTGCAGACCGAGGCACTATCCGTACCCGCCACAAGGTCATCGCCTCCCTCAAATCAACCGTCTCCGACTACGAGACCCCTCCCATCGAGTTCCTGCTCTTCCCCAAAAAGTTGTCATCAACACCTCCTCAAGACAGAGAAGGCATCCTGCATCTGGCTTCCCAGAACGGCCTGGTGCTTAGTGACCCGTCTATGGGCGGAGTCGTCGACATTCTGCTTGGGGAGGAGCACCCATGGGACTTATGCGGAGGAGTCACCGCCATCGAACGCTACCGCTTCATAAGCTCAAAATTTGGCTACGGAGTGGTTGGCCCTTTGGCATCTAGACCCCAAGTTTACACCATTCTCCCCCACGATTCGGATCTTCACAATGATCTATCTCGCCTATGGGACTTGGATCGAGTTCCAGAAGCTTCCCCCTTCACCCCAGATGAGCAGAAAACTCTAAAGCACTACAACACCAACGTCAAGGTCCAAGACAATCGCATCCAAGTCAAGTTACCTGTCAAGGACAACTCTCCGGCTCTTGGTGACACCAGGAGACAGGCGTTATCCAGACTTTACTCTAACGAGAAGTCATTATCAGCCAAAGACAAGCTATCAATCTTCAACGAAGCCCTCCATGACTACCTCAAGCTGGGCCATGCCCACATCATCCCCAAGGAAGAACTTTTACCTCCTCATGAAATATTCTATCTACCGGTCCACGGCGTCTTTAAAGACAGCTCCTCAACAACTAAAGTTAGGCCCGTATTCGACGCCTCTGCCAGATCCACCACGGGCACCTCCCTTAATGACAAGTTACATGTTGGACCAAACCTCTACCCTCATCTCGAAGACATCTTAATCAAGTTCAGGACCTATGCTGTGGGACTTACCGCAGATATAGGTAAAATGTTTCGGGAAATCCTACTGCACCCGGAGCATCACGACCTTCACAGATTCCTTCTACGTCTACCCTGCGGCTCCATAGCTGACTGCAGGATGTCTAGGCTGACCTTCGGGGTCGCCTCCAGCCCGTTCCTGGCTACACAATCACTCAGGCACTTGGCAGAGCTCTTCCAAGACTCACACCCTCAAGCAGCCCACGCAATTCTGCATCAGTTCTATGTGGACGACTTCGTGGCTGGTGCAAAAACCACCCAGGAAGCCATCCAACTTCGCAACCAGCTCTGCGACCTGCTAAGACATGCCAGTATGAATCTCAGGAAATGGAGATCCAATTCCATCAACTTCATCAAGGACACTCCCCCAGAACTGCGGGAGGAAGACATCAACAATCGTTTACATCTCTCAAGCTCACCAAAAGCCTTAGGACTTCACTGGGACACCACCAAGGATCTACTACTCATCTCAGATGTCGACGACTCGGCTGCAGTTACAAAGAGGACTGTAGCTTCTGTGTCTGCTGGAGTTTATGACCTTTTAGGGCTCTTTGCTCCAGCGACCATCAAGGCCAAGCTCCTCCTTAGAGAGGCATGGAGACGCCGCCTACCATGGGATAAGCCCCTCCCAGACGACATGAAGTCTACCTGGTCTTCTTGGGTGGAAGGTCTGGCGTCCATCAAGCAGCACCTAATCTCCAGAACGTACTTCAAGGAGCCATCTGTGTTTGTTTCCCTCCATGGGTTCTCAGACGCTTCTGATGTGGCTTATGGTGCTGTTGTCTACCTGCGCGCGGTGCAGGTAGATGGCAGCATCCACACTGCCCTGGTTACGGCCAAGGCAAGGGTGCTCCCTCTCAAACATATCACGGTGCCCAGAGCAGAGCTACTCGGGGCACTCCTGCTAGCCAAACTTCTCGCCTCTACCGCCAAGACACTGGACATCGCCCCCAATATGACGTTTGCATGGTCTGACAGCTCCATTGTTCTGTCATGGCTCTCCAAGTCTCCGTCTCAAATCAAGGACAAGTTTGTGGCTAACAGGACCCAAGTTATCCAAGATACGCTGCCCTCCACCACCTGGAGGCACGTTGCAACTGACAACAACCCGGCTGACCATGCTAGCCGTGGTGTAGAAGCCAACTCTCTCATTCACGACGAGCTATGGTGGCAGGGACCTCCATGGCTATCTCAACCGCCTTCTCAATGGCCAACAACGCAAGTCTCAAGACCTCAAGAAGAAGTATCCGTTCTCACCATCTCTCCTACTCCTCGGGACAACGCAGGACAAGACACCTTTCTCAATGACCTCTGGACTAAATTCTCATCTGTGCATAAGCTCACCAGAGTGGTTGCATGGATATTTCGTTTCTTCAACAACTCCAAGAAAGCAAGCTCGAAAACACAAGACTCTGATCTCTCCTCAGCCGAAGTTCACAGATCTATGCAAGTGTTGATTGCTCTCTCGCAGAAGCAGTCATTCCCTGAAATTCACACTTCCCTCAATCAGGGTAAGCTTGTAAACAAAAGTCATCACCTCGCCAATACCAACGTATCAATCAACAATGGCCTTCTCATCTGCCAAAGTCGTGTCAGGAACCCTGACAACCTCTCTCAACCGAAAAATCTCTACCCTCTCGACGTCAATTCGAAGTTCACTATACTACTATGTTCCACGTTACACGTCACTCACCATCATCCAGGAATTTCAGCTCTCCACGCATCTTTCTCCTCCACCTACCTCATCTCAGGTCTGCGCAATCTGCTCAAGAAATTGAGCAGAGCTTGCGCCCTGTGCCAGCGGGCGTATGCCAAACCTATCTCTCATCTCATGGGCATGCTCCCCGCTGCCAGGACCACTCCCACTCCAGCCTTTTACGTAACTGGAGTTGACTTCGCTGGCCCACTCTACATTCGCCAAGGTCACGTCAGGAAACCTGTGCCAGTGAAGACATATGCCGCATTATTCATCTGCATGGTGACCAAAGCAGTTCACATAGAACTATGTGCCTCCCTCAGCTCAGTCAACTTCCGGGCTGCCCTCCAAAGATTTATCGCCAGAAGGGGCTCTCCTGGTCATATCTATTGTGACAATGGCTCCAATTTCTTAGGCGCCCGGGAGGAGACTCGAGATCTGAGGGAGAATCTCGAGTCACGAGAGACCACGATAGCCTTTTGCCAGGCACACCACATCCAATGGCACCACTCACCACCCAGAGCTCCTCATTTCGGAGGACTCTGGGAGGCAGCCATCCGCCAGATGAAACTCATCTTAAAGAAGAACGCGTCACCACACCTCCTACGTTATGATGAGCTTGAGACTGTCCTCACTGAGGCTGAGGCAATCTTGAACTCACGCCCCCTAGCACCAATTACCCAAGAGGATCAACATACCGGAAACGTCTTGACCGCCGGTCATTTTCTGATCGGTAGGCCACTTCTAGCCACGCCTGCGCTAGACACACACCCCAAATTCGTACCTTCACTCAGACGATGGAAATTAGTTGCCAGAATTCAGGAAGATATTTGGAAACAATGGAGCAACATTTACATTAACACTTTACACCAACGAAGCAAATGGAAACAAAAGTCAACACCTCTCAAAGTCCAACAATTAGTCTACATAAAAGACGAGTCACTCAGTCACCGCCAATGGCCCTTGGGAATCATCCAAGAGGTGTTTCCAGGCGACGATGGCCAGGTCCGCGCAGCCCGGATCCTGCGCCAAGGGAAGAGCTACGTGCGGGCAGCCAACTTGCTCATCCCATGCATCCCTGAAGACCATCCACTCACTCAAGACCGGTAAAGAAGAAAGAAAAGTATATCATCACTACCATCAAGACGTTGATCGTCACCTACTACTATCTCATACCTATCTAATCTACACATACAGTCAACTACCTCTACCACTTCTCTATTTCTCACTAGCCCCCGGGAGCCTGTCCATAGATCGACGTATAGTAGTGTTGGGATGTGAGGGAGTGACAGAAGATTGCACAGACCTGTGCGATGTCCAGGACTTCTGGACATTGTTCCGAAGACTCAAGACTCAAGCAAGAACTTTGAATACATATCAATTTCGAACTCTCTATTCTATTCAATACCATACTTTACCATATGATCATCTCATACGTAATAATCATATTCATGCTAGTTATCTAACCCATCACATGTCACGCCCAGTTATGTTCTATATATGCCGCAACTTATAATTAAACTAATGGCTCTACTAAATCTATTATCAGCACGGCGCAGACGTAATCTACCCAAACCCGCTCATGCGATGTGGTACTAGGTGTAGCTGGTGGTGTACTCGGATTCGATAACAAAGACTGATTCTCCCCGTCTGGCTGATCGAATGTTACTGGAATAGGTGTGTTGAGATTGGGCTCCACAACATCAGGTTCCAATATTGCACCACCTACTGGAACTTCTTCTGGAACTAAGTCAGACACAGGATCTGGGAGGTCCCGAACCTTAATATGATCAAGGTGACGTTTCCATGTTCTTCCCTCTCCTACATCAACCAGAAAAGATACTGGCCCCAGCTGCTTCAGAATAACACCTGGAATCCAGTTGTCACCTGGAAGCATGTTCTTTGCCATGACTGGTTGTCCGACTTCCATACTTCTCGAACGAGCATGATGGTCATGCTGGTCTTTTTGAGCAGCTTGTTTGGATAAGACTTGATCCTGTAAATTGGGACGGAGTAGATCGAGACGTGTGCGAATGTCCCGACCAATGAATAGAGAGCAAGGAGATCGTTGGGTTGTTGCATGGGGGGTAGACCTATATGTGAGGAGAAAATTTGCCAACCGGTGAGTAAGAGACAGTCCATCATTCTTTCCTGCTGACATAGATTCCTTGAAAGTACGAACAAAACGTTCGACTAATCCGTTAGAAGCAGGATGATATGGCGCACATCTAATGTGACGAATTCCATTCCCTTGCATAAACTGCTGAAATTCTGCAGAAGCAAACTGTGGTCCGTTGTCAGAAACAACTTGTTCGGGCAGTCCATATGAAGAAAAGAGTTGACGCAAAATGTCGATTGTCTTAGTAGTTGTGGTGTGATTCATCTGAAATACTTCACCCCACTTGGAGTGAGCATCAATAACCAGAAAGTACATTTTTCCCAAGAAGGGACCAGCAAAATCAATGTGAATTCGTTGCCATGGACGCATTGGCCACACCCATGGATGCAACGGTGCTACAGCTGGTGCTTGCTTGACCGCTTGGCATGACACATCCTTGTCAAGACCTGGCCACCAGAGGTGACTCCGAGCAATGGCTTTCATGCGAGTCATACCAGGATGTCCTTGGTGTAACTCCTTCAGGACAGCTTCTCGCAATTTGGAGGGAATAACCACACGTGTCCCCCACAATAGACAGTCCTTTTCCGTGGTGAGCTCATTTTTGCGACTTGAGAACGGTTTTAGAGACTCCGGAACAGTTTCAGGCCAACCTGTCTGAGTATACCTCAGTACTTGGCTAATGACAGGGTCTCTTCTGGTAGCACGTTGAACATCCACGCAGGCTACAGGCAAAGACATAATTTGACATATATTAAAATCACTTGGCTCACATGAACATCCCGGACCTGTAGTGGGAAGTGGGAGACGAGAGAGGGCATCCGCATTGCCATGATCATGAGTAGACTTGAATTCAATATCATATGTGTACGCTGCTAGTTGAACTGCCCATCGCTGAAGTCTGGCAGCAGCAATAAGAGGAATTCCCTTTTTTGGACCCAGAATAGTCGTCAGTGGACGATGGTCGGTCAAAAGTGTAAATTTCCTGCCATACAGATATTGGTGAAAACGATGAACTCCAAAAACTAAAGCTAAGGCCTCTTTCTCAATCTGGGCATAGTTCTTTTCGCTGGCAGTTAGTGTCCTCGATACAAAAGCAATGGGTTTCTCTTCTCCATTTGGATACACATGAGACAGTACAGCTCCTATACCGTATGCTGAAGCATCTGCAGCTAAGCGTATCGGGAGTTGAGGGTCGTAATGAGCTAGAACAGAAGAGCTCGTGAGTAGATCTTTGGCTGTCTGGAATGCTGACTGGCAATCAGAATTCCATTTCCATGTACGTTTGTCTTGTAACAATTCGTTGAGTGGATGCAGCACCGTAGCAATGTTAGGCAAAAACATTCGGTAATAATTTAGAAGGCCTAAAAATGAACGCAGTTCGGTTGTATTATTTGGAACAGGTGCATTCTGCACCGCCTCGAGCTTATCAGTGAGAGCATGTTTTCCCTCGGCATCGATCATGTGTCCCAGATACTTAACCGATTTCGCTAGGAACTGGCACTTCTGAAGATTGGCTTTAATCTTGTGTTCCTTGAGACGATTTAGCACCTGATCTAGCGTTGCCAAGTGCTCTGCATCACTAGAGCCCGTAACCATAATGTCATCAATGTAACACATGGCCTTGGGTATGTCCTGCAATATAGTGTCCATCGTCTTCTGGAAAAGCGCAGGGGCTGAAGAGATCCCAAAGGGTAGTCTCTTGTAACAATAAAGCCCCTTGTGGGTATTGATCGTTGTGTACTGTGACGACCCCTCATCCAACTCAAATTGAAGATAAGCCTGTGACAAATCCAGCGTCGTAAATTTCTTGCCTCCGGCCAATGTCGCAAACAGATCTTCCGGCTTAGGCAACGGGTATTTGTCAACCTGCAAGACTGGATTAACTGTTACTTTATAATCCCCACAAATACGAAACTTCCCATTTTTTTTTGGTACTGCTACTATGGGGGTCGCCCAATCACTATGGTTGACTCGTTCAATTATTCCTTCACTCTCTAATCTGTCTAACTCTTCTCCCACAGCCTCCTTAATAGAAAATGGTACTGGTCGAGGTTTATAAAACTTTGGTTGGGCATCTGATTTCACTATGATGTTAGCTTTAAATGGAGTTATGCAACCCAACCCCTCACTAAATACAGATGATTCATACCTCTTTTTAATGGCCTCCAGAGACTCAGCTGGTGAGCTGTGTTTAATCGCTCTTATTCCCATCTCAGTCCAGTCCAATTGGATATGTTGTAGCCAGTTTCTTCCGAGAAGGGTAGGTCCATTGCCAGCTACAATGACTAGGGGTAAAGACTTCTTCTGTTCACTATACTGAACTTCCATCACAACTTCTCCCTGGACCTCCATCAGCTCCCCAGTATAAGTGCGAAGTGTGACTCTAGACTGCCGCAATGGGCTATGGGGAAAAAACACTCGGAATTTGGATATGGGCATGAGCGAGACTGCAGCTCCTGTGTCAACCTCCATTCTCACTACTGTGCCATTTAGCAATAGGTTAGCATGAAGCGGGGTATTATTGTTAGTTAAGGTATATATTGGCAGTTCCTCCGAGCTTTCCGCTGAGTTGCAAAAATCCTCTTCAACCCACTTAGCACTTCCTGTTTTGAGTTTGCGCCTTTGAGTAGCTTGCGATCTTCGTGCTGGTTTTGTTGACTTGGGATGACCACAGATTGCCGCCAGGTGACCTTTCTCGCCACAATTGCGGCACTCAGCATCACGGAAAAAACAGTCAGCGGAATCGTGGTTATTGCGACCACAATGACGACAAGCTGGTCTCTTTGAAGTACTGCTATCTCTCCTCATGGGCGGTACTTTGTTTATCTGTCCAATCGCTCCCTCTTTGACCTTCAGGGACTGAGTGTTCTTTCTTGCTGCTTCCATACCTTGAGACAGCGACAAGGCTCGAGCTAGAGTAAGGTCTGCTTCAGCTAGCAGCCTCTTCTGGATGCTTTCACTCAGCAATCCACACACTAAACGGTCTCTTAAAGCCTGGTCCAGATAGTCCCCAAACTCACAGTGCAATGCTAGCTTTCGTAATTCAGCAATGTACTCTGCGATAGATTCCCCATTTTTCTGGTTGCGACGGTGAAAGTGAAATCTTTCCGCAATCACTAGCGGCTTAGGTGCGTAGTGATCTTTCAATACCTTGACGATGTCCCCGTAGGAATTGTCCTGAGGACGAGCAGGCGCTAGGAGGCTTCTCAATACCTCGTATGCTGTGCTTCCTACCAATGTGAGTAGAGCTGGCACTTTCCTCTCTGCAGGAAAATTGTTTGCAGACAAATACAGCTCAAGACGCTCAAGGTAAGAGTCTATCTGCTCAGATTCTGGCTGAAATGCAGCTATTGTTCCAACTGCAGCGAATTGGGCTGGAGGTGTAGACATCTCACTTCCTTCTGTAGAGTGAGTTCGTTACTTTGGAAAATCCTCGTCGCCAGATGTAGTGTCTTGGGCCGAACAAACACTACCCCGTCACTTTAGTTAACTCTACTTAAGTAATTTATTAGTATCATCAATGTTACTTATCCTGAAGAATGAATAGAAAGCATAAGGTGCATGATTAAGTAGTGAGGAAGTAATGACATCATAAAAACCATAAACCACATGTGATGAATATACTTACTAGTAAACTATACTACACCCTCCTTGGTATTCCTGGATTCTTGTTAATTTCAATAATCTTCTAGATTCCTCCCAGGTATCAAGCTTGGGATAATAGGAATACTTTGGCCATGAAATTCTGTTTCAAGATACATAAATAATTCAATTTTGTTCTCCAAAATAGCTACCATTCAACTTACTCAAATTAAGCTGTAGAGTTGTTTTTACTTCAGAATACTCACCCGCAAGTACGTTTACTTCTCCAAATAACTTCCACACACTTATTTCCAACAAACCCGGCTGCGTCCGTGCGAGAGACGCCGGCACAAATGATGTCAGCGTTCGCTCGGGCATGCGCGCTAATCAACTATCACGGAAAAGAACTC
>WLWD01003482.1_pt1 | contig 32670 bp, 17 predicted proteins | sample 6712731 | NCBI WGS metagenome assembly WLWD01 (sample SAMN12718690, study PRJNA576275) | sponge metagenome | isolation source: marine sponge | host: Mycale hentscheli | place: New Zealand: South Island, Marlborough, Capsize Point | collected 2014-11-01
AATGGAATAATAATTGAATTTGATTGATCATTTCATGCAGAGACCAAACTGAAATTCCAAATCAAACTAGATGTATTAGCAGCTGAAGAAGTTATTGATGCCCAATCTTCAAATGATGCTACGGAAATGTCTTTAAATACAACTGTAGAAGATATAAGAACACCGGCTGAAACATCAGCACCTTCTGACGATGAAGACATGTTAAAAGAATCACATGTCATCAATGTAGCTGAAATTTATCCCGCTTATATTGAAGCTGCAGCAGAACACAATGAAGAGAAAGTAAAGTATTTACTGAAAGACACTATATACTTGATAACAACTGATCATGGAGGCCAAACTGAATTTCTAGACCTCATGTCTCGCTTTCTAATGGGGGCTTCTTTACATCTTATTTTCAGTCGACTCACTGATTCCTGGGACTGTGTGTTTAAAATGTATTGCACCAATGAAGATGGAATTTCTACTGAGAAAGAAGACTCTATAGTAACTCTAGAAGAAGTCACCTTTCAAACTCTAGCTAGTATAGCATGCATGAAGAACACGAGTGATAAATTAATCTCAAATCAAGACTCTAATACTGACTTGGACAAAGCTATAAACATAGTTACTAAAGCTATGTTTGTGGGAACATTTAGAGACAAAGTGTCCCTGTCACAGTTTAAAAAACGAGATCAGATTCTTAAACAGAAAATTGAGCAGACAGAATTTTACCACCAAGACATTGTCGAGTATGCCTCAGAAGAATTCCTGACATTAGCACTGGACAACAAGAAAGGAACTATTGAGGAAATCCACAAAGCAAGACAAACTTTTGAGAATTGCATTAAGAAGAATCTAGGTAAAGTTCACATTCCTTGCTCCTGGCTGATGTTCAGCATTATTTTGCGATCAAAAGGAAAGCGCACAATGACACTTGAAGAATGCAGTAAGATTGCAGAAAGTTTAAATATTGATTTATCGGACGTAACCAATGTCCTATGGTTTCTTCATTATCGTGTTGGCACGCTCCTGTACTATCGAGATGTGAGAGGTTTTGAAAACATAGTCATTTGTGACGTCAAGGTTAGTACTACTTATTTTATGTATCTATGTTTTAATGTATTTTTGCTTTTATAATTAGCTATTGGCTGTGTAGATTGAAGTGTTTATCAACTTTTAACTAATACAATGCACTTACATGTTCTTCTTGTTTTAAAAAACTGTCGAGTTTTGTTTTACTTTTTTATGTGAGTAATATTTATAGTACTAAAAATTAATTAGTGTGCAGGCATTTTTCTAAAATTGGATCTGTCCAAATGCAATCATTTATTGCTACAAACTTTGGATAGTATGTAGTTTTTGAACTCAGCATCTAACCAAAAGGGTTTGTATAAGCTGTACATAAAGTTTCAACTCTGGTGGATCTATTAGAATTGGAATTTATGATTGATGAATTAGTTATAATAAGTTTGAATTTTTTTTGCTTTTCTATTGAACTATTTTATTTTTTCCATATCAGAAGGTTCTTTAATGCTTTAAACATTCATTTCATGCTGATGTCTTTGTACATATAAATAAACCGACTGCAATTGTATTTCCTTTAATTGCTACGCAATCTCACTCTCCTTGTGCTGCTATACTTTTCTATGCTAATTCAATTGAACAGCAGTTCCATTTACTTTTTGAATGGGGAATGATAAGCTCATCAATTATTCACATAATATTTAGTTAAGTTTGTGGTTAATTACAAATGAGTTAATAAATAATGGGTTGGCAGGTAAGTAAGTAATTATGATGAAAAGGCACACATTTTAGAAATTACTAGGCAAAAAAATCATAGTGCTCATAAAGTGTTCGAATTATTTTTTTGCAAAAGTAAATAATATAAACAGTTATTTTCCTTAATTTTTAATAATAGGCATTGTATATTATTTGTCTTCTAATTGTAAGACAGACAAGGTGTGTATACTTTATTATAGTGTATTTGAATTAAACTGTTCAACAAATTATTGTTCAGGTGATCTTTGATGCTGCAACACAACTAGTGAAGAAGACATTTGTGTACAATAAAGCTGGACATCGAGCAGCAACAGCATTTAAGAACAAAGCTCAGTTCACAATGGCAGATCTACTGGAAGCTACTAAAGAAGATGTTAAAGATTCCATTTCTATGGAAATGTTAATCACACTATTTGAGCATCATAATATCTTAGCTTCCCTTCCAATTACAAGAAAAAGAATAGAAATTACTTACTTCATGCCCAGTATTCTTAGAAGTGCTACAAAAGATGAGCTCCAAAACGTTTCTATTTCTATAGATGTAGCTCCTCTCATGTATCGATACAAGTGCGGCTACTTACCATTAGGAGTCTTCTCTTCTCTTATTATAGGCCTGGTCTCAAACACAGAACTAAATTGGACTTTCAAAGAAGACAGTCCTTGTCGTAACAAGATTGAATTTCTAGTAGGAAAGGACTTGGACACAGTTACTATCATTAGCTATGCCACATATATTAAAGCGGTACTCTACAGAGAATCTCATCCAACAAGACCCACTTCTGTAGTCTGTGCACACATCAGAGATACAATCACTTCTATGTTAACACAAGTCAATCATAATCTCAAGTACCACAATGCAAGACTTCAATATGGATTTGAATGTACAGACCATCCATCCGAAAAACAATCTTTTTGGAATTCTGTATTGAAGCGATCAGATGAAGTTCCACCTCACTTATGCATACTAGAAGATGAAACCTCTCCTAAAATGAAGTGTCTGAAGGACACAAATGTTACTAAAATAATTCCGCTTATAGATTCAAGACAGACAGTTTGGTTTATTGAGGTATGGCTATAGTTTAGTTCATGTCAGTGTAATCAAATACTATATTTATCAACACTATAGGAGAAATATGGCAGTGTATTGACTACTGGAACACAACCTCATAAAGGTATTCATTGTAAAGCCGAAAAAGTTAGCATTGAATAAATGTTTATCATAATAATGATAGACTTATATTAATTTAATATACATTACTGTATTTATTATAATTATGCTAACCGTATGAATATACATAGTATTTTCATAATAATATATATTATAATTTAAAACAATGTGCATATTTTTCAAAATATATTATATAGTAGAATATTAGTGGAATATTTAATCTAGAGCCACTGACCAAACTTTCCTGAATTCTTAGCAGCATCAGCATTATTATAATTAGTATGTTAATCTTACATATTATGTAATTTAAAATAATGCACATAATTAAACTTGTGAATTGGGCATAAAGCCACAATTATAATAATAGCAAATTTTGCTCTTTTTAACTGCCAATATTGTTAACTATAACTTAACCCGATGTTTCGACTTCTTGCCTAAGTCCTGTTCAGGGGTCAACAAGAGGATTTCAGCAAGAAGTTTAAATGTCGGTTAAGTTGTAATTAACAATATTGGCTGTTAAAAATAGAGAAAAATTTGCTAATATTATAATTATTGCAGTCGAGAATGACTGAATCATTGAAAGCCATAATTATGACCTAAATGTTATAATTAGTCGTAAAAATTCATATTATGCGTGAAAATAATTAAATATGCTCATTTTAAATTAATTCGCAGCATTCACAGGAGAGGAACAAGGTTGTGTAGAGAACAATGCTGCAGTGAAGCAATGCTCCAGTGGTCAAGGTAATTCAACATTTCTTTATACCTATTATTAATCCTCAGTGCACATGCCCAAGAGGGTTATAATAGTCATCCTGTCTGTTTGTTTACTTGTCTGTTTGTCTGTCTGGCATGCACGGATTTTGTAGATTACTGAAAATCAACCCTTGATTTAAGTATGAACTTACTCAGAACGAAGATTTAGGATCATTTACTGTGCTACATTTTTTTAATTTCTGGCTAATTGTCAAGAAAACACGAAACTTTCAGCTCCGCGTATATATCTACTTTTATGGATAATGATGCCTAGCATCACGTCATTATCATGTGAGCAAATAATTTCTTGCAGCCCGTGGTGTAGTTAGCTTTATGCTCAGGGCAGTTTGTTGAAATCATTGAGTTTTGCGCAGAAAATGTGTACTGGTGAGTGTTTCTGGCCATTTTAGTTCCTTATCTTGTGAAGACATGTTTCCATGTACCATTACATTGCTCGAGCTATATTGATGCCTGATTAAATTAGCTAAAGATAGCTCTATCTTTTGGTCTGAGATTATATTGTAGTGTTTAGTCATGCTGAGAATTCACACCTTTGGTGCTTCATCATAATAGTTTTGAAATTTATATAACTCACTGATTGATATGAGTATAAGCTCAAATTTTAAGTTAATGTTAAGTTGCACACATGTTGAAATAGTTCAAAAATAATCTGTAGAATGTATGTATCATATTATACATTCTGTATGGGAAAATGGACCACAATAAAAAGACCTTATAGGAAAGTTGATTAAAAATAGGCAAGTTTATTAAATTTTACAAATAATTAGTTCATGTTGAATGGGAATTAATTATTGTGTTTTTATGCAATGAACATTTCTGAGTAGGTTAATATTCATAATATTTTTGCACACTGTTTAATATTTCAATGTCATGCAGAAATTGAGGAGTTTTCTGGACATGACTTCTCTGCAACACAACTGTGTACAAGCAGTCAAGGTAAATATACATAGTGTAGCGATTCCGTAATTAGAAACAAAGCATTTGAGTCATACTAATTACTTTTGATTCATTCTTAAAAGGCAAAATGCCTATGAAGTAGCAGGCATGGGTTCATTAATAGAAAATCAAATATATTTAGCTAAAGATATTGTTGTTGCCATGTTATATAATTCACACTCTGACTATTTAATGATAACTTTTATGTGCATATTAGAATTTTAAATAACTTGAATTGTATTTTTACACATGTATCTTAGGCTATCCCTTTACCATGGGCAATCTTGTTTGTCTAAAGTGGACTGACTCTAATAACAAGAAGCAAAGAATTCCAATAATCTCAGAACTTAGTCCCAAATGGAGTGACATCAGTGACCTACTTGGATTCAGTCCTGCTCTCACCCAACAAATAGAACTCAACTACAGCAGAGTACAAGATCGTTGCAAAGAAGTCATGCGTTTATGGCTCAGCAGTGAAGAAGGAGCATATCGTTATCCCACCAAATGGGAAGGTCTAATTGAACTATTAGAGGATATTGAATTATCAAGTCTAGCTTCAGACATTCAAGATGTAGTGTGCCAAACTACAGTATGAAGCAAACGTTTCGATTCATGAATTTTTGTAAATTTTTTGTAACATTTGATTTTTCCAGAGTTCTCGTTACACAAAATATTAATTGAATTCTTTTGTTGTAGAATGTGACAGATATGCACATTTTTTATATTTGTTTCATTGGTTCATATGTAAGTATTTTTGTTTTATATAGCAATTACATACAAATACAGTGAATTCTCTCAACAACGGGCTCCCGAAGAACGGTCAGCCTCTCCACAGCGGTAGCTAGTTTTTCGTGGAACGAAACGTTTACAGTACAGTTCCAATAGTTTTATAGCCTCCGATGAATGGCCACCCCCGAATTATTAACAACGGCCAGGGTTAGTTATCCTAGAGCGGTCAAAATAGTAAAATTATAGCTACATAATAATATAATAATTGTTCTTAATAGCTAGCTACAAATGTTCAGCAGCGATCAGTGGTTCAAGAGTATCTTTCAATCTTTGTATATACCATGGCCGACTGTATAAACGATAAACACAGGGTATTTCCAGTCCATAGCCGCCACCTCTGTGCATTTTTTCACCCTTAACTTCAACAAAAGCCTTGTTCACTTCTCTTCTTAAAAACTGGTACAGAATTGGAGCCATGTTAATGGGTACATGTCCAACAATTGATCCGTCTTTGAAGACTGCTACAGCACTCATATCTCTGACATTGGAAGGTTCAGGTTTGGCGAGCAAAATCTGCAAGAAAATCACTAACACAGAGATCATTATTTGACAATTTTTCACCTCAATAAATCATTCATTGGTCTATTTCTATTATATAATGGATTATCATTGTTGCTTGGCATAATACTCTAAGAACACCCGAAGAGAGGCAACTCTCTCAACAAAGGTCAAAAGATCTGTCCCCAAGACCGGTTGTTGTTCGGAGGTTTTACTGTATGGCAATATACATACATCCAAACAAATTACCCTAAATTGTATATTTTGTTACCCTGATATTATAATGTCTTGCTCGCTAGCCAGACCCTTCATATAAACTAGATAGAAACTTTCACACCTAAAGGGTTAGGTGGGAAAGTTTCTATCTAGTTTGTATGAAGGGTCAGAACTTGATAATTGTGATGATAAAGCCTTTTAATCCACAAATTATGGCTCCTCTCCGGAAAAAGGTGTTCTGACGGCACATAATTGGTGGTCTGTTGAGTATGAGACTGCAGCAATCGGTACTACTTGACCGTATAAAGGAAAAATTGTGAAGGTCTTGGAAGTCGAGAGTTGTCGTAGCTGTGGCCCTTGGTTCGATTCCCGGCAACGACCAAGATTTTTCATTTTTTTCCTTTGCTTTTTTCCAGATCCCTTTAGGTGAGAAAGTTTCCAGTATATCATTATTCCACCACATGGGAAGGTCTAATTGAACTATTAGAGGATATTGAATTATCAAGTTTAGCTTCAGACATTCAAGATGTAGTGTGCCAAACTACTACAGTATGAAGCAAACATTTCGATTCATGAATTTTGTTGTAATTTTTTTTGTAACATTTGATTTTTCCAGAGTTTCTCGTTACACAAAATATTAATTGAATTATTTTGTTGTAGAATGTGACTCATATGCACATTTTTTTTATATTTGTTTCATTGGTTCATATTATATTTAATTTTGTATAGCAATTTATTGTTGACTTTTGCTAAAATATAATAGAAATTACTAAGTCTGAGTGTGAGATAATTGAAACAAATCTATTACTAAGTCCTAGTGTGAGATAATTGAAACACTATGGCACATTCTAGAACATATTATTCCACCACTGGGAAAGTAATTAGTGAATTAGAAGAATGTAGCAGTTTTTCTCAGTTTTAACAGTCAATGTATTATGTATAATTTAAACTTAACACATAATATACACTTTTATTTGTTGAAGTTCTTTTCAAGGACCAAGCAATGATGTCTAACTATAAGTGGTGATTTATAAAATGAATGTAAACAGCAATAGAACTATTGGGTAGAATCCTCAAGGGTGACTTGCATGCAAGTATCAACAACCAGCTTCCAGAAAGCTCCAAATCTATGTCAGTTGTGTTTGGTATGTGTAGAATTTCCTTGATTAACTCAAAATTCTTAGTTGCTAACAACCGCATTTCCTATGATTATCAAAGCATTTAGACTTAATAGCAACAATCAACACAAGTAATACATTCCCTGAAATATTAGGGTGCACTCAGTAACGAGGGGGTTACTAAAACCAGGAGCAGGTATAGGAGTAGGAGCGGGTGTTGCGGCCTAAAACCAGGAGCAGGAGTAGGAGTGGGAGTAGGACTTCCGGTGTAACAGCATGAGAGCAGAAGTAGCAGGAGTAGTCTGGAGTAGTAAAACTTGATGGTACTTCTCGCTCTAAACTCTGTGATTTACAGGCTAATGATGAATCTTTGCAGCCAATTACAGAATTTGGTAAACTTAAGAAAAATGGTTTCTCCTACATTAATGGTGTTTTAATGGGGACCATTACTGATCATGTTATTTCTAAATCTGTTATTGTTTTGCCTAAATCTCTCCGACCTAAAATAATTGCCATAGCCCACAATCATACTGGTCATTTTGGTATTTCAAACACTCAGTTTCTAATCAATAGGCATTTCACTTGGCCTGGTTTAGCTAATGATGTCAGATCTCATATACAGGCATGTGCTACTTGCCAGCTAAATTCTAAAAGAAAGCCTCCCAAAGCTCCACTTCAACAACCTGACCTAATATCTGAACGTTTTGAAAAGCTTGCTTTAGATGTTGTAGGTCCCCTTGAGCGATCAAAACAAGGTTATGCTTATCTCCTGACAGCTATGGACTTAGCGACACATTTTTGCTATGCTTTCGACCCTATGAAAGGTTATGCTGCAGATGAAACTGCGATAAATCTTTTGAAAATCATCAGAGATATGGGTCCTCCACAACAGATCCTCACTGATCAAGGGAAAAACTTTATGTCTCGTGTTCTAAAACAAGTAACTGACAAATTAGCTATTTCCCGGATAAGAACCTCACCTTACCATCCCGAATCTAATGGTAATCTGGAGCGTTTCCACTCTACCTTAAAATCAGTTCTACGTAAGTGCTGTAAGAATCAGCCTGACTGGTCTGAAGTTCTAGATTTAGCCATCTACTACATTTGTAACATGCCACACCGCGTGTCTGGCTTAACTCCCTTTGAGCTGCAATATGGTTGTGAAACTCCTCACATCCTCACCACTCTTAAGTCTTACTGGCTAGATCCCACTAATATTCCCCTCAATGTTACTGAGTTTATGTAAAATCTTCAGCAAAATTTAAATACTGTTTTATCAGCCACTAAAGATCGTTTCCAGTCAGCTCATGCCAAGAACCGTGAGAAAGCAGATAGTGTCAAACTTAGAACATTTGAGGTGGGTTCTTCAGTGTTGTGGAAAACCCCTGGACTTAGCAAAGCTTTGAGTACTAGCTGGGAAGGTCCATACAAAGTAGTATCTCGCATTGGTGATGTCAACTATAAAATATCGTGGAAAGACAATACTAAAACACACTACAAGGAAAGCCCTTCACTTGTCCCGATGTGTCATCTTGTCACAAAGTGTTGACGGTAATGGATGATCCTGGCCCTGAGGATGGTGACTTTCTGATGCCTGACCATTTTAAGGGTATAGATCTCTCAGATGACATGAAGGCTAATTTAGATAAGTTGTTAGCACAATTTTCTGAGTGTCTATCTGACAAACCAGGTCATACTCATTTGGCAACCCATAGTATTCAAACTACCACAGAGTTACCCATTTGGTCACCCAGTTATACGATTCCTGCTAATGTAGAAGCTCAGTTTAAACCAGAGCTGGATAACCTGTTAGCTGATGGCATTATAGAAGAAAGTGACAGCTCGTGGTCATCACCCCCAATCCCAGTCAGAAAAAAAGATGGTAGTATTAGAACAGTAGTAGGTTATCGTAAATTTAATAGTGTCACAATCTATGATCCATTCTACATGCCCTCAACTGAAGAAGTGATATCTAGCTTAGGTCAAGCCAACTTTTTGTCAAAGATGGATCTCGCACCGGGATTCCACCAGGTGCCCATGGCAACAGACTCCAAAGACAAAACAACATTCAGCTGCAAGTTTGGGAAATTCAGATACCTTCGCATGCCATTTGGGCTGCGTAATGCTCCCTCAACTTTTCTGACTATTACCCAACCTGACATTATTGTGTGGTCAACGACTATGACAGAGTCATTTCATTCTATCATTTCTAATATCTGTCAACAAACTATTTTAACTATTCCTAATAAGGATGATAAATTTGTTGTGTCTTGTGATGCCTCCTCCTGTGGAGTTGGATCTGTGTTATCTGTAGTTCGAGAAGACGGAGAATCACCTGTCGCATTCTACTCTCGACAACTGCTGCCTCGAGAAAGGAAGTACAGTGCTACCGAATTGGAAGCTCTTGCCCTGCTGTGTTCAGTCAAGCACTTCGAATACTACCTGTTTGAAAAACATTTTACAATTCTGACAGATCACAAGGCCCTGGTGAACTTGTTTGACTCGGCTATTCTCAACAATCGTCTCTGGCGTTGGAGGATTCAACTTCAAGATTACGACTTCAATATTGTCTACCGCCCCGGTCAGGACAATCATGTTCCAGACGCTTTGTCGCGCCAAGGCTGGGACCCCTGAATTTCTTTAAAGGGGGGGAGATGTAGTAGACTACAGTCACTACATTATTAGAACTTGAACTATTACACTGTGTTATAACATTATTATTATTTCTAATTAGGTTTACCTGTTTATATTTTACATTATGGTTTTGTTTATCTGTGTATTTTCCAATGTTTATTTTATGTTTATCCACTCTTATCCTATTTCTAATTACATTCAAACTTTGTGTTCATTTACATTTGTGTCCATTTATTCAAATATCTTCTTCCCATCTTCTATTACATTCCCTCATCCTTACCTCTAGTTATATACACCAGTTTTTCCTCATATTTCAGTTGTTGTATTTTCTGCCTTGTTTAAACTCTTTATACACCTTAAGAGTTAACCCTCCAGGTGATTGGGCAGCCCCAGCAACTCTGGTGGCAGCCTACTCTCAAGTATTCAGTTAACCCTGGATAGCTTGGATCCCGTGGCCTTCAGTTAACCCTGACTGATCCGGTTCCCTCACATATACTTTACCACAACTGCAGGGTATACTGTACACTATGGATGACTCTGAGGTAATAGGTATAATGTCTTTGACTTTAGTAAGATGTGATCTTAGTGTTTTACCCGCTCAAATGCTGTTTTGATGTCAAAGTCTCTACACACTCCCTGAATGCTCTCACTCAATCCTGCTATGTATGGAATAGTAAGAATCAAACCTTTCTCTTGCTCAGTATTGTGTGATCTTTAGAAGGTAACTCTTTAGAGTCTGCCCTAATGGTTGCGTTGTCATAACCATTTTATGAAGTACTTGTGCAGGTGTTTCTCTTCTTCCATCAAGTTTTCACTCATATTAGATTTAAAGTGAAGGTACCTATCTGTGTGTGTAGGTTTTCTGTACACAGTGGATGTAAGCATACCATCACTCTCTCTCTTTAATAAGCAATCCAAAAAGGTAGCTTACTATCTTCCTCTGATTCCATGGTGAATTTTATAGAAGGTCTTACAGAGTTTAAATGGTTCAACATAATGTTTTTCACTTCCTTTCTTAACTATGCAAAAGGTGTCATCTACATATCTCTTCCTTAATAGGTTTAACTGGAGCCGAGTTTAAAGTTTCTTCCTCAAAGAATTCCATGTACAAGTTGGCCACAACTGCAGAAACAGGAGATCCCATGGCTGCTCCATCTACTTGTTCATAGCAGTTCCCGTTGTACCTAAAGTAAGTTGACCTAAGGCAGACCTCTAATAATTCTGTGATGCACTCAGGAGATAGACATGTCCTTTCATCTAGACTCTCATTATTCTGGAGCTTATCTCTGATCACAGACTACTGCCTCATCTATTGGAACATTGGTGAACAGGGAAGACACATCAAAACTCACCATCATTTCGTCAGATCTCAAGCATACACTATTAACTGTTTGCATGAAATATGTTGAATTTTTTATGTATGATTGTGTCTTACCAAACAATGGAGATATCATTTTAGATATGAACTTTGATAAGTTGTAAGATACTGATCCATAATGCAAGAAACTATAGATCTGAGTGGGATTCCTAACTTGTGTATCTTAGGAAGACCATAAAGAAGAGGTGGTCTACATCCATGTGGGTCTTAACCTGTTGTACAATATAATATGAATTTTACCTTCCCTTTCTAAGTTCTTTAACATTCGACCTATTTTAGTTTCCTGAGTCTTAGTTGGATCCTTCTTAACAAGTCTGTAAGTGCCTTATTGTACTAGCTGGGTGAGCTTAGAATGGTATTCTTCCTTATTCATGCATCCTCACTAAGAAACTTAGTTAAAGCTTCAACAGCAGTTACAGTGTATAATAAGGGGGAGTTTTGTAGGAGCTGGTGCAAAATTTAAACCCAACTTTAGTACATCTTCCTGGCTTTTAGTTAAAGTCTTGTTAGAAAGATTAATAAACCATTTCTTATCTTTCTTTTCATTGAAGGCAACTGCTCTCTTAGTCTTCCAATTAAGAAGTCTATTAAGCTTGGATTAGTGTCTGTAGTTGCAGCTGATATATAGCTTATCATACAAAGTAGGACTACGTGAACAAAATGTAACTTTCAATTAAAGTATTCAATGCTATTTAGTTACACGACTCTGTAAGCCAAATTTATAAAACCAAAGTTATTCTAATTTATTATATGAATATTAGAACAGAAAATCAATTCCAGTTAAACATGGTAAGTTGGTTGTAAAGTAAATGACAGACTGCAATCACATTGTTTTTTATATACTTCTTGGACATAATGCTGGTTTCATAGTTCTTATCCAAAAGAGCAAAAGATAACTCAACTATAGTTCTCTCATCTATGTGCTCGAGTGTTTAGCCTCTTTGAGATAATGTTGATAGCTCTTAATGATCTTGAACTCAGCTGAACAGTCACGACTGAATGTCATCATAGCAGCATGTAATTCAGTAACTGATGAAGATTATCACACTACTAATGAAAATTGATTTCAGATGTGACAACATTAACTAAGAACACATCATATCTCAAAAAGAGTGATCATGTGAGCCCCAGTGAGTGCAACAACTTATGCATGCAGGCCAGAACGGGTCAAACACATAGAGGACATATTATATGTTTATTATTTAAAATTAAACCGTTAATGTTTTGTTGTTTTAGAGACTATAGCTATTGCCAGGAGGCATTGAACACAATTAGATAAAGAATGCAAACCCTTTATTATTTAGGTATTAATGTTTTCTTCAATAAGTAGACAACACGTTTTTATGGATTTCCTAGATTGGCTCCTGGCTGTGTTAGGAGAATGAATAACTAGCAATAACTGTAAACTTTATACATGTAATGAGTAGTTGGTTAGGAAATGAATGTTGTACAAGCTGTGATCAAGTCCTAATAATAATATGATTTTTTATGCACTTAGCTGCATTTCGGTAGTTAGCATGAACAATTATTTTCTCTAAATTTGGGGGCAGGACACAAATATATCACTGAAATTTAATTAACAGAAATATCATGTGCAACAGTCTGTCCTAATACAATGTAGTGGGTAGACATGGTCACTGAAATATAATTAGTAGAAATATCGTGTGCAACAGTCTGTCCTAATACAATGTAGTGGGTGGATATGGTCACTGAAATCTAATTAGTAGAAATATCATGTGCAACAGTCTGTCCTAATGCAATGTAGTGGGTGGACATGGTCACTGAAATATAATTAGTAGAAATATCGTGTGCAACAGTCTGTCCTAATACAATGTAGTGGGTGGATATGGTCACTGAAATCTAATTAGTAGAAATATCATGTGCAACAGTCTGTCCTAATGCAATGTAGTGGGTGGACATGGTCACTGAAATATAATTAGTAGAAATATCGTGTACAACAGTCTGTCCTAATACAATGTAGTGGGTGGATATGGTCACTGAAATCTAATTAGTAGAAATATCATGTGCAACAGTCTGTCCTAATACAATGTAGTGTTGGACTTAATCACTGAAATATAATTAGCAGAAATATCATGTACAACAGTCTGTCCTAATACAATGTAGTGGGTGGATATGGTCACTGAAATCTAATTAGTAGAAATATCATGTGCAACAGTCTGTCCTAATACAATATGTAGTGGGTGGACATGGTCACTGAAATCTAATTAATAGAAATATCATGTGCAACAAGTCTGTCCTAATACAATGTAGTGTTGGACTTAATCACTGAAATATAATTAGCAGAAATATCATGTGCAACAAGTCTGTCCTAATGCAATGTAGTGTTGGACTTAATCACTGAAATATAATTAGCAGAAATATCATGTACAACAAGTCTGTCTTAACACAATGTAGTGGGAGGACTTGGTCACTGAAATCTAATTACTAACTGTATACCATCAACTGTGACAGAAGAGTATCTTCTATAAGCACTTGTGGCAACTATGGATAACTCTGAGGTGGAATACACATGACAGTAAAGATTTAATAGAATTCTTTTGATTTTCCGACCAGATGCGACATGAACTATTTTAGGCAAATCAATAGAGTTTATATTTTCATCTGATGCATCTACTCTGACAGGTACAGAACTGGATTCTGATAGTGAACCTGTGAATTCATATTTTGGAAAACAAGACAATAATTCTGAACTTTATTGACTGGGAGGAGATAAAGACATACTGTGGGAGCCACGCATAAATTGTGTCATCAATTGAACATAATACTTCTATTGTTTCATAATTTCTTTTCAGTCTTCTTTTACTCATTAGCTCTTTCTTTGACAGGCTTTTATTATACAATATTCAATTCTATATTTATTGATAAAATAGTGGAGTAAAAATTTTGATGAATAAAAAGAATCTTTGAAAAAATTATATGGAATGTGACCAATATTAATTGATGATAGCACAAAAGAATCCATCCTCAGTTATATGAGGTCAAAAGAAGATCCTGTTTAATAGCCAGTATCAATTAATATGTGCAAAAAATGTTTTGCAGTTCCCAAAAATAAGTTCTGCATAGAGTCAACTATTAGCATTCTTGGTGCATCATAATTTTATGGTGGCTTCAATAGTTCTGAATACCTATAGCCATGCTCACTCTGTGCTTTGTGTATCACTTTGGGTGTTGATTTGCCGCTAATTCTCGTCATCTTTAGCATGTCGTCTACCATCTTGTAACTGCAACTGTTCTCTATATCAAAGCCAGAGCAATTTGTTGATCCCACTCTCCACAACATTTCTTTGTAGCAACGAGTACATCCAAACTTAGCAATGTGACTTGAATAGCCACACACTTTCCTTCCAGCTGGAGTATCCCATGCTACACATACAAGAGCATAGCAAACTGTTTTGTTCATATTTTAGTTTGTGCTCATATCAATACCTTCCCAAATTTTTAACAGTTCACATACTAATGGGTTTTGAAATGAATTAATGTTGAGCTTTGGTTCATGAGGTCCAGGTATAGGACCCACAAGAATGGTATTATATTTGGTTTGTATAAGTGCTTTTCTCGTGGGATATTTAATACTGTCATGTATTATGGCACCTACCGAATATTGGACATGTTTGTATGGGTTGAAAAATATCCATGTTCAAGGTCAAAGCTAGATTTCCTGGTTCAGACAAAATATCAAAATTCATTCCAAATTTTTCCATCATGCTTACTCATTGAGTTTTTCAGGGGCTGATTTGATGATAGGTATAAAGTTGTGAACTTATATTATTATGTTATGATGACATAACCCCATTACAAAATAATACAGGTCATGCACTACAAATTCTAGCTTGAAAGCTAGCCAATTCGTTTTTGTAATTACTTTCAAAGGCCTAAGCTGTTCATATGCCCTCTTTCAAGATATTGTGAATTATTTATATCATGACATTATAATGCAGTAATTTGGATAGGTGCATATGTTATGTTATTTCTTTTTTATAGCGGTTATACACTAAAGTGTTATAATTATAGCAAGATGCTCAATAGAAGGACTATAAATATGATATTATAATGTGTTTCACTTAAATTTGGAAAATAATTTTGTCTTTGTTAGCTTTTTCTGACCTGAACTAAATGTTAACATTTAGTTCAGACATACATAATATGTGTAAACAATAAATTAGAAGAGTTTTAGATGTTTAAGAAATTGATGAAGTCAAGTTAATGAAAGTTGTCAATTGAATTTTGAACAACAGAAAAAAACAGAAATTACCAGGCTCCACGCGAACTAGAATAATTGAATAGTTCAGCTATCTCACTAGATTGTTTTGGGATACGCTTAAACTAAGCAATAGCAGTCAGTTTACATGTATAAAAATTATTATACAGAGGACACTTTCTTAGTGGTTGCGCATTGACAGTCATTAATCTTCAAGGATTTTATTTTTATGTATTAATAATTTTTTTCAAAGATTGATCAGCAGCAATTTATTGAACGTATGGCGTAAGAGATTAGGATTATTCTGAGACTTAAAGTAATTTGTTCATCAAAACATTGCAAACTTTCAAACAGGACCAAAACCAAGTCTACTTGGATGCTCCTCTACAGCCACACACAGCTCTGGCTCCTCGTTTTCAAGTTCATGGTTTTGAGATGAACTTAAGTATGCTCTATTATCTCTGGTCCGGTTTTCTTCAGTCACTTCACCACATAGGCTATTGTACATCTTTATGTTAGTGTTTGGTTTTTCTGGACCATCTGGGATTCCATGACCTGGAACTTCTCTCATATTGCTGATGCTTGGTTCATTCCCTCTAGTATGTGTGGGTGGCGGTACCAATCCTTCAATTGAAGTTCTCCTTACTGAAGTCTCATCCACTGTGCTATGTGCTGTGATCTGAAGACAATAGAAATGAACAATATTATATTATTATCATTTATTTGTGGACTGATGATACTTATTAAGAAATTATATTAGCTAATACAGTAATGGCTATGACTACAATATTGTCGTTTTTCATACCTCAATTGTCTCATTTGGGGATAATGAGGTCATCACACTGGCTTCCAGAGTTTCCTTCGCATGTTGCATAAATTTCTTTTTACAGAAGCAGTAACAGCTCATCACTACCAGTCCCAACAAGACTACAAATCCTACTATTCCTGTAGCCAAAATTATTCCAATTTTATCACCTAGAGAGAAAACATAATTACAATCAAATATGCATAACTTTGAAAAATATATTTACACTGTAAAAAATGTGGCGTGCGTAGCACACCAAATTCGTAGCACACCTTTGGTGTGCATTCACACTCTATCATAAACGCGTGACTACCACACCTCATTTGGTGTGCAATGAAATAGCCCACTTTATTTAGTGTGCTAAGATGTTGCACACCATATTTGGTGTTGTGCAATTAGCACACATTTGTGTAGCAATAATAAAGACATTATATACAAATGAATGTCAAACAACTGACCCCCATTAATGTTCTAGTTTGAATACAATAGCTACAGTTTTTGTTCTCTAGAATGATTATCCACTGGACACCATGATGATAACGTCAAGTGGTCCAACCTTTCGGCAAGATGTTTACAAGATTTTTCTGTAACGCCACCTCCAAGATTCAATCAAGTGATATAACTCCATCTCTCTCAAGAATATGTATATCTTCTCCCCCTTTTCCCATTGTGTGTGTGTGTATATGTGTCCAGCGGATTGTGTCTGACTGTTGTCAAGTCACTGGACAAATTCATCTTATAACACCCTCACCCCGGCTATAACTAGTGGCTTAGATAAGTATTACTATAGGAAGATATAGACACTTGGAGCTGTTTCATTAATTGTAATGAAGACTTAAAAAATAAAGTGTGTGTGTGTGTGTAAATCAAATCTTATGTAACTTACTTCAAAAATTTGCACAGTATTCATTTAACAATAAAAGCATATTTACAAGTCTTCAATGAGGTGATACTTCAATGGAATGACTTTTTTTTGGCTTGGAAGATAGTACAGTGTAAGTGGGTGATAGTCTACTAAAAGATTAGGAACACATGATAAACATTGTTTACTTTGTGTGACTTCAAAGGCATGATAGTGGTGTAAAAAGCATTCAGTTTTGTAGAGCTGTAAAATGAATAAGCAATGTTTGACATTAAAAACCAAAATTTCAATGATTTCTCCGAATCGTGGAAGCAAGGTATTTTCAACCACCACAATACTGCTTGGCTTGTATGTCACAGTCCCACACCTTGCCCAACTGACTCTGTAAGAACATACACACAGATGTGTACAGTAAAATATTACACATTTTGGGACAGGGTAGAAGGGGGAGGGGCTGTGGGTAGTACAACCAAGTTAAAGAAATCTCAAAAAAATTCTTGGGCATATCTAACACTTACGTGTTTGAATATATGAACTGCAATTTTGTGACATTACGAAATTAATTCAACATTAGCATTAAATGTGACCGTCTACAGGAAAATCGGAACGTGCAGTTTAGATAGAGCTAGAGACAGACCATGAGTAAGCCTGGAACCTAGCCAGAGCTTTGAATCTCCACCACCGCGATGGCCTGGACATGATGGGTGGAGCCGACAGTGAAGCCTTAGAGGAGCTCATTAGCGATCATGGCTCCAGGAAGTGAAGACCAACCCCCAGACTGTTAGTACCCAATCTACAAAATTACTCTTAAGTCATAACTCTTTTACCTTTTTAGGTGATGAAGAATTTGATGTCCACTTTATTGGCTACTCAGAAGAAGGTATCTTCATGCAATAGCCTAGGGCTTACATTTTTACTAATTTTAAAATAAAAAATATAAAAAATAATACATTTTTAAAGGTTCTAGTGATGACTCTGAGTCCGAGTCTATTCCTCCTCTTTTTGAGGATGAATTCAACTTATATGCCCCCCTGGATCCCTCAGACTCTGACGTCGAGGCTTCAGACCCCTCAACACCAGATCCAGACCCTCAACACCAAATCCAGACCCCTCAACACCAGAACACTTCCAGCCATACTTCAAGAGGGGAGCCTTTGATGGCATTACGTCATTCCACCACCTGATTTTCTCCTCAGGTACACCAGGCAAAGTGGATGTGCAGATGCGATGTGATGCTGAGGAGAAGACGCTCACCCTCCTCACGAAGAACCAACAAGACTGGAAGCCCTGTCCCGAACAGCTACCCGAAGTGATTGAGCCACCAGGACTGCCACAGGAGAGGCAGAAGTACCTGCATGATAAAATCCGGGACTTTGTCCCGGATGCATGTAAAGACATTGTCTGTCTTCCACCTCATACCCAGACACCTCACAACCATGACTTCACACTTTTACCATCCACATCTCCTTCTCCCTCTCCACCATCCTCACCCCCACCCAAAAGAAGCCGAAAAAGCAGAGCCAACTAATCTTTTATTAAAGTTCTTATTAAGTAATCATAATTACATCATGATACATACAATTGCAACTTACCTGTAGCTACTATGCCAACAGTATCAAGATTCAAGCTAGAACATCCTTGTATAACAGCAAGAACAGGCTGGTCCCAGGCATTCATTGCCTAGAAAAACACGAAAGAGAAGAAATGGAGAAAAAGGAGTAATAATGCTGAAAGCTATTATGAACTAACATTAGTACGAACCAACACTAGAACGAACAAACACTAGTACGAACAAACACTAGTACAAACAAACACTAGTACAAACAAACATTAGAACGAACAAACACTAGTACGAAAAAACACTAGAACAAACAAACACTAGTACGAACAAACACTAGAACGAGCAAACACTAGAACAAACAAACACTAGTACGAACAAACACTAGTACGAACAAACACTAGTACGAACAAACACTAGAACAAACACTAGTACGAACAAACACTAGCACAAACAAACACTAGTACGAACAAACAGTAGTACGAACAAACACTAGTACAAACAAACACTAGTACGAACAAACAGTAGTACGAACAAACACTAGTACAAACAAACACTAGTACGAACAAACACTAGAACGAGCAAACACTAGAACGAACAAACACTAGAACGAACAAACACTAGTACGAACAAACACTAGAATGAACAAACACTAGAACGAACAAACACTAGTACGAACTAGTACAAACAAATACTAGAACGAACAAACACTAGCACAAACAAACACTAGTACGAACAAACAGTAGTACGAACAAACACTAGAACAAACAAACACTAGAATGAACAAACACTAGTACGAACAAACACTAGTACGAACTAGTACAAACAAACACTAGAACGAACAAACACTAGCACAAACAAACACTAGTACGAACAAACAGTAGTACGAACAAACACTAGTACAAACAAACACTAGTACGAACAAACACTAGAACGAGCAAACACTAGAACGAACAAACACTAGAACGAACAAACACTAGTACGAACAAACACTAGAATGAACAAACACTAGAACGAACAAACACTAGTACGAACTAGTACAAACAAATACTAGAACGAACAAACACTAGCACAAACAAACACTAGTACGAACAAACAGTAGTACGAACAAACACTAGAACAAACAAACACTAGAATGAACAAACACTAGTACGAACAAACACTAGTACGAACTAGTACAAACAAACACTAGAACGAACAAACACTAGCACAAACAAACACTAGTACGAACAAACAGTAGTACGAACAAACACTAGTACAAACAAACACTAGTACGAACAAACACTAGAACGAGCAAACACTAGAACGAACAAACACTAGAACGAACAAACACTAGTACGAACAAACACTAGAATGAACAAACACTAGTACGAACAAACACTAGTATGAACAAACACTAGTACAAACAAACACTAGTACGAACAAACACTAGTACTAGTACGAACAAACACTGTGTGCACATGGTAATACCAGTATGTGTGTGCACACAGTGGTAATACTAGTGCGTGCACACAGTGGTAATTTTTAGTGCGTGTGTGTACACAGTGGTATTGGTATTACTAGTGCGTGCACACAGTGGTAATACTAGTGCGTGCACACAGTGATAATACTAGTGCATGTACACAGTGGTATCACTAGTATGTGTGTGCACACAGTGGTATTACTAGTGCGTGTGTACACAGTGGTATTACTAGTATGTGTGTGCACACAGTGGTAATACTAGTGTGTGTGTACACAGTGGTATCACTAGTATGTGTACACAGTGGTATTACTAGTATGTGTGTGCACACAGTGGTAATACTAGTGTGGTACACAGTGGTATTACTAGTATGTGTGTGTGCACACAGTGGTAATACTAGTGTGTGTACACAGTGGTATTACTAGTATGTGTGTGCACACAGTGGTAATACTAGTGTGTGTGCACACAGTGGTAATACTAGTGCGTGTACACAGTGGTATCACTAGTATGTGTGTATGCACACAGTGGTAATTTTTAGTGCGTGCGTGTACACAGTGGTAATACTAGTGCGTGTACACAGTGGTAATACTAGTGTGTGTACACAGTGGTATTACTAGTATGTGTGTGCACACAGTGGTATTACTAGTGCGTGTGTACACAGTGGTATTACTAGTATGTGTGTGCACACAGTGGTAATAACTAGTGTGTGTGTACACAGTGGTATCACTAGTATGTGTACACAGTGGTATTACTAGTATGTGTGTGCACACAGTGGTAATACTAGTATGTGTGTGCACACAGTGGTAATACTAGTGTGTGTACACAGTGGTAATACTAGTGTGTGTACACAGTGGTATTACTAGTATGTGTGTGCACACAGTGGTAATACTAGTGTGTGTACACAGTGGTAATACTAGTGTGTGTGTACACAGTGGTATCACTAGTGTGTGTACACAGTGGTATTACTAGTATGTTTGTGCACACAGTGGTAATACTAGTGCGTGTACACAGTGGTAATACTAGTGTGTGTGTGTACACAGTGGTATCACTAGTATGTGTACACAGTGGTATTACTAGTATGTGTGTGCACACAGTGGTAATACTAGTGTACAGTGGTATTACTAGTATGTTTGTGCACACAGTGGTAATACTAGTGCGTGTACACAGTGGTAATACTAGTGTGTGTACACAGTGGTATTACTAGTATGTGTGTGCACACAGTGGTAATACTAGTGTGTGTGCACACAGTGGTAATACTAGTGCGTGTACACAGTGGTATCACTAGTATGTGTGTATGCACACAGTGGTAATTTTTAGTGCGTGCGTGTACACAGTGGTAATACTAGTGCGTGTGTATATATCAGTTTGTGCGTGCACACACTAGAAATACCAGTACGTGCGTGCATGCACTAGAAATACTTGTAAGTGCATAAGTATACAAACTTTAATGAACACTTAAAATTACTGCTTGGATTAACAACAGACTTGCTTACCTTTATCTTTTCTTTATAATTCCTACTTCCATGGTACCTCACTAGATAAGCAGGCAGCAGCAGCACCAATATTCTCAAAGCTAAAAGAAAAGGAATAAAAATACAGCGAAAATGGCTACCAGCAATTTCCCCGAAATAAGGAAAGACTTCTTACTCTTTCTAAAAGCTGTTTCCGTAACAAGATAGCTACGGAATTAACGCGGGCACACCCCTAGCAACGCCTTTGGGGCTCTAAATCTCGATGTTCAATGGGTCTTTGATGCTTGCAGAATAGAGCGGTTCTGTGTATTATCTCGGAAACGGTTCGCGCAGTGGCTCTAAAACTTGGAGTTCATCTTCAGCTCTTAATGAACTTATTTGTGTAAAAAAAAAAAAATGATGTTCCCCGCGTTGTGCCCGATTTTCCTGTAGACGGTCACAAATAGAGAAATTGATGGTTTCCATTGAAAATGCATTGTTTTACTTATCCAAACGATCTATGGTCCCGTGGGGTTGGACATGAGGGGGTCTATAGCATAGGAACCAAGAATTGGGTGATAGACACATAAAGTTTAGTAAAATGGTCCAAATTAAAACCTTCAAATTGCAATTTAAGTACACATACACACACACTTACATGCTAATGTCACTTTCTATCTCGCTCAATGTGTCAGCGATAAGATCACTACGATTGTAATCCTCCTTCTTAACAACTGCCCTATAATATACACATATGTAGTGAACTAACTATTCAATATTTAATCACAGGTATTAAATACAGTAGCTGCAGCCAAGAAAAATTCCCATGGCTGTGAAAACCATCTGATGACTTTATTATCAAAGTCATAGGCATGTCGATATACATATACGTTGGCATAGTAAAAGCAACTATCTTACTGTTCACAATTACATGTGAAGCGACTGCACAGAATCTACATGTTTTAGAATTTATCATTATTATCCTCAACAGGTAAAGGGTCAACACCTTAATGGGAGGGGAAGCTAAAATAACAATGACAACTACAAAACAACAGAGGAATTAGGAATATGATGAATTAAATAACCATACACTTTAGTGGTGACGAAGCAATTCCACGTGGAGTGTGTGAGTGAGAGGTGGGAAGGGAGAGGGGGGGGGGGGGGGGGGGGGGGGGGGGGGGGGGGGGGGGGAAGAGGGACATACAGGTACAAAAAAATAACACACCCGATATAAGCAAGTTCCTAAACTTACTTAATTCTTCCAAACTCCCAATCTTTCTTGAAAGTATCTCCATCCAGTGAATAGTAGCACATCAAATTCTGATGACGCTCCGCTAATGTTTTGGCAATGTTTTTGAAGCACTTCACCTTCTGAGTCAGAGATTTGAAGTAACTGTAGATAAAGATTTACAGAAGAACTAGACACACTGGATGGAGAATAAACTTTGTAAGAAGTAGGAAGTTGGCTAGTAGTAGGGGAAGGGATTGAAGAAGAACTTGTAGTGAATGTATGATTTATACTCAGTGTACAACCAGTGTGGTTAGAATGATATTGTATGTAGCATATGACCACACTCCCTCTGTACTTCATAGTGTGAGGAACAGTGATGTTAGAACAAGAACCACTATTCTCCCCAACAATATCTGTATCAGTAGGCTTCAGTGAAATCTTACTTGAAGGTGAAGCGCAGCAGCTGTATCTGGTGGAATTACAACGACTTTCTTTAGTAAAATTGTAGGATTCAACGGTGGTATTCTTGGGGTATTCCAATTGGCTCTCGCGCTCGCACCGTACTACCAAGAATGCACCGAAGACTACTAGTAAAATAAAAATGTGATTGGACATTTCAGGAATTGTCAACTCTGGAGACTTTGCATTCAATAGCGAAGACTCTGCAACTTTTATACCACGCCGTTTACTCGGTATTTTGGAACTAAGTGCGCCTGCGTGAGATGATGATTTTGTTGTTATTCCTTATCCAGGAGGGGTTGAATGGGAGAAAGCAGATAAATACACCGTGCTGTTGACGACGGTCCCTATCATGGGAAGTACTCGTGAGTTACACTTTCTCTTTTCTGTTCTCTTTCCTATATGTTTGTATCTAGCTACAGTGATCACTCACCTAGCCGGTCACAGTACAGTACTTCAGCAGTTATGAGTCATAGCCAGACCGCATTATTACCTTTACAGTATTATCTAACTACACGTGTGCAACTCTTAGTAGGTCAAGATTTGTGATACAGGCTCAATATACTTCTACATATGAATAAAGTTCAGTGAAAAAAATTTTTTTTTTTATACTAACATTGCAGTGGATGGTTTCACATTAGAAGACCTTACTGACAGAGCAATAGTTACACTGCTATTTTGAGAATTCACAGTAAGATGCCTACTACTTAAACCAAGTCCTTATCTTCATAGTCCGAAACTGTCATAATCTTTTGCTGAATTAAACTTAACATGGACTAGTGCAAATACTGTATAATTGAATCTATAATTAATAGTATTTCAAAAAATTATCTAGCTATTAGCTATTTGTTTTACGCTTACTATCAATGACCTTAGCAATTCATCATTTTATTTTCACCATGGGAATATTACATCAGTGTCACAGACACTATAACTTGTTCAGTTCAACGTCTAGTGATATGGATGGCCAATAAACAACCTCTACTCTATTCTTCTAATATCTCCTTCACTACATGAATGCCTTGTCTGTGTATACAGAGTTTTTGAAGAATGCAGCCTATCCTTCAACGGGTCTAAATCTATGTTTAGTGCTGGTAACTCATAGTAATGAAGATGATGGTCTGGATGAAAGTAGCACACCACAAAGTACGTACAGTGCTTAAATTTAGTATGTGAATGTTTATTTTCTGACAGTCATTTAGAAGAGATGTGGTGATGATTTTTTCAGAAAACTGTTACCTTAAGATTTATCATTGCTATGCCTCTACTGGTGATTTTTTTGAGTTTATTTGATGAATTTATGCAACTCAGTGTGTGTCATCAAGTAAAAAATAATGATTTGTGAGCTATATACTAATCCCATGACAGGACAAATCAACTTGGCTAAAATTAATTGAGTCAAGAATTACATATTGAAATCCCCTTCCATATTTAGTATAACGAATAACATCATATGTTTTGCAACTCTATGTGGATAAAAGAATGTGTGTCCACTAGGTGACATTATTCTATTAGTGTTAAGATCATACAATACATAAATAATTTATGTAGAAGTTATTATACCTCTATCTAGTATAGTTCCTTTACAAGGACAATTTGTCCAAGGCTTGTTACTTCAATCGACTTATCTTTTTTTTTTAATCCAAATATTTATCAAATTTGTAGCATAAGTTTATTGTGCTGGCAATTGACAAAGCAATTACATTTTTGTTACCAGACTGTAAGGTATGATATTAATTCATGTTTGATTTTAAATTATTAAGGCTCTATTAATTGTTTATGTATATTAATAATTTACAATTCACCTCAGCTATAATTATGAGCCACTCTTTCCTTAAATGTTAATATGCTCATCTTAAAGGAATAATAATACTAAATTTATGTTTATGATATCTTTATTAGAATCAATATGGACATATATGCAAATGCACTATGCTAAAACATAGGGTAAAATTTTTCATTTCAGTTCAACAAAATTATAATAAATTTAGCTTAATAAGTATATACAGGTAGTAATTTCACTTACAAATAATTAAGCTGAATATGATTCAGCAGTATAATTAATAATATTTATTGACCTGGGGTATTCCTAAAATGTCTTGGCAGTTGTAATAACAACTGGTAATACGTTAAAGTGTACTTAAATGTCATCCAATCAATTGAAGATATTCAATGTGTTGTAAATCCCCTTGTACTCACTGCCAGCACATGCAATTGTAACAATAGCTAGTGGCAATGTGATTAATTTGTAACCATATTAGCTGATACTCTCAGTAGTCTGCCATAGTATTTCTACTTTCACTACTTTACTATAAATTGTAATCAAAGCATCACATGCCTCATAGCAAATCAATTTACCTAAACAAGCAACTTCTAGATTGCATTAGAAAAATCATTTTTAAATAGTTAATATCACTTTTAAATAGTTAATATCACTGTATACAATACTTTTTGAGTAGTAACTACGCAAGAAATCATTACACTAGCCTCTATGAATAATTTATATTGCCTGTTTTAAAGAATCAGCAGCATTTCCCTCTATCTCACTCATGCAGTGTTTTGTGAGTTAGTGACACATAACTTGGTATTGGATTAGCTTTCGGACTATAATTTTGTGTAATATTATCTGGTGACATTTGCAATTTTTAACAAAAATCATCTCACGTGAATTTTTACTTTAAAATAAACAGCAACTTCGGAGATTATCAAGAAATACAGCCATTTCCTACATTCAAATATTAAATAATTCTTGTGGACTCACAATATATAGTTAGTAGTACTTAATACTCATCATGTATAGAAACCCCATCATTAACCCTCAGCGCGCATGCGCAAGAGGGTTACAGTAGTCCTAGTGTCATTAACCCTCAGCGCGCATGCGCCCAGAGGGTTACAGTAGTCCTAGTGTCATTCATTAACCCTCAGCGCGCATGCGCCCAGAGGGTTACAGTAGTCCTAGTGTCATTCAATCATTCTGTCACTCTGTCTGTCAACAGGCACTTCTGGAAGGTAGGAACCAGCCAGGCTCTGAAAGCGGCATCAAACAGCAGTATTTCACGAAGTAAGTTCCTTTAATATGCCAGAATTTTGATTTTGGACTTCATTTTCCAGAAAAAAGCGAGTCTTTCCAGAGCCGTGCGATCGTAGGCTTACAGCGGGAACCGCCCCTTAAAAACGTGCTTGTCACGTGAGCCAGCTTGCAGGTTGCAAATCACTTTTAAATAGCTAACAATTACCTGCATTCAGCGTGAGGTGTTGCGTTGCGTAGTTGTTGAGTGAGCAAGTACCTAACCTAGAAGTTGCTGGTTCAAATCCTAGTCGATGCTAATTTTTTTTTTCTTCTTTTTTTTTTTCTTTCTTTTTTTTCATCCTGTTTTTTTTCCTTTTTTTCTATTTGTCTTCTTGCCTTATTTTTCTTTATTTTCCTCTTTCTTCCTACTGTTTTTATTTCTTTCCTACCTTTTCCTTTCTTTTCCTCTTTCTTTCGTGTACTGTTTTTCTTTCTTTCTTCTTCCTTTTTCTTTTCTTCCTACCTTTTTTTCATTCATTCTTCTTTCTTTTCATACTAGCTAACTAGCGCTGAGCGTTTGCACTTCAGTGCTCTAGTTCATTCATTCATTCAGTCAACAAGGGATCTCGAAGAGTACCGCTACCCAGGCTTTGAAAGCGACATCAAACTCTAGCACTTCACAAAGTAAGTCCCTTTAATGTGCCAGAATTGTTAGTTTTGACTTAGTTTTCAAGAAAAAGCGAGTAGAATTTCAGTCCTACCATGGTACGTTACGGTAATGGGAACCGCCCCTTAAAAACGTGCTTGTCACGTGAGCCAGCTTGCAGGTTGCAAATCACTTTATCATACTAGCTAACTAGCGCTGAGGGTTTGCACTTCAGTGCTCTAGTTCATTCGTTCGTTCGTTCTGTCACTCTGTCTGTCAACATGCACTTCTGGAAGGTAGGAACCAGCCAGGCTCTGAAAGCGGCATCAAACAGCAGTATTTCACGAAGTAAGTTCCTTTAATATGCCAGAATTTTGATTTTGGACTTAATTTTCCAGAAAAAAGCGAGTCTTTCCAGAGCCGTGCGATCGTAGGCTTACAGCGGGAACCGCCCCTTAAAAAACGTGCTTGTCACGTGAGCCAGCTTGCAGGTTGCAAATCACTTTTAAATAGCTAACAATTACATCCATTCAGCGTGAGGTGTTGAGTTGGGTAGTTGTTGAGTGAGCAAGCACCTAACCTAATAGTTGCTGGTTCGAATCCGCGTCGACAATATTTTTTTTTTTTTTCATCCTGTTTTTTTTTCTTTTTTCTTTTGTCTTCTTGCCTTATTTTCCTCTTTCTTCCTACTGTTATTATTTCTTTCCTACCTTTTCCTTTCTTTTTTTCTAACTAGCGCTGAGGGTTTGCACTTCAGTGCTCTAGTTCATTCATTCATTCTGTCACTCTGTCTGTCAACAGGCACTTCTGGAAGGTAGGAACCAGCCAGGCTTTGAAAGCGGCATCAAACAGCAGTATTTCACGAAGTAAGTTCAGTTAATATGCCAGAATTTTGATTTTGGACTTCATTTTTCCAGAAAAAAGCGAGTCTTTCCAGAGCCGTGCGATCGTAGGCTTACAGCGGGAACCGCCCCTTAAAAAACTCACTTGTCACGTGAGCCAGCTTGCGTTGAAAATAAACTTTTAAATAGCTAACAATTACATGCGTTCAGCGTGAGGTGTTGCGTTGCGTAGTCGTTGAGTGAGCAAGTAACTAATCTAGTAGTGTCTGGTTCGAATCCTCGTCGACGCTATTTTTTTTTTTCATCTTTTTTTTTTATCCTGTTTTTTTTTCTTTTTCCTTTTGTCTTCTTGCCTTATTTTTCTTTATTTTCCTCTTTCTTCCTACTGTTTTTATTTTTTTCCTACCTTTTCCTTTCTTTTCTTTCGTGTACTGTTTTTCATTCTTTCTTCTTCCTTTTTCTTTTCTTCCTACCTTTTTTCATTCATTCCTCTTTCTTTTGTACCTCTTCATTGTCTTTTTCTCTTTCCTGCCTCTCTTCATGCCACTTCTCTTTCTTTTTTTTTTGTTTCTACACTTTTCCTTTGCTATTATTTTCTTTATCATACTAGCTAACTAGCGCTGAGGGTTTGCACTTCAGTGCTCTAGTTATTTAAGTAATTCCCCTTAATGACGATTTGTTTATAAGCAACTCTGTCAACTGCATTGTGTTATAATACTTAGTCATTGTATTGAAGTTAAGTATGTACTTTGGAAAACACTAGCTGTATTTACTAACTATAGCAGAAATATTTGATGGCTGACCATGTTATTTAGGTCATGCATGATAGATATAGTATTAACTACACTCTCTAATGTGTGAACAGTATAACTTCAAACATGCTGCTTGCCAAGTTTAGGCTTCGTAAGTGTATAACAATGCCAATATCGTATTTTCATTATTTAATGAACAGTTATTTGATATTATTATTTATTACTTAGTTGTACTTGTTATATTTTATACAAAGGATAAATTATCTTTAGCTAAGAAGATGTAACAGATTTTTTGGACAGTTAGTTCTAGTTTTTCTAGTACTATTTTCACTCCTAAAAGTCAACTCAAAATGTGTCACATTTTACATAATAAATAACATTAAGCTATTTCAGCTCTTGAGTTACTTTAATTGCTATGTGTTTTGCAATCATTATTAAGGCCAAATTATGTGAGCCCACACAATGCAATAGTGTAATGAGCTACAATTTGTCTTACATTATTTAGTTGGAAATGTCAACAAATGAATTCAATGAATAATATGTTTTGGTATTTCCTTTGCATGAGGCAATAGATTAAAACTGCTATGAGTAGGACTAATCCAACAATCATGACAGGAACAATCGACTTGGCTAAAAATAATTGAGTCAAGCATTACATATTGATGAAGTTCATAATACTTGCACACTTACAAAATTAATACCTTTAAACTATCTCAAGTAATGACTGAATAATAAATCCCAATCCTTATTCAGTATAATGAATAACATCATATGTTTTATTGTTTAGTTTCTATTGTGCAGTAGGACAAAGCAAACAGATTCTGCAACTCTGTGTGAATGAAAGAATGTGTGTCCACTTGGTGACATGTTTCTATTAGTTATAAGGTTATGCTATTAATATCACTGGTTGCTTTATCTCAATCTAGTCCAATGTTTAAGATGACATAGCAGTTGCTATTAATATCACTGGTTGCTTTATCTCAATCTAGTCCAATGTTTAAGATGACATAGCAGTTGCCATTAATATCACTGGTTGCTTTATCTCAATCTAGTCCAATGTTTAAGATGACATAGCAGTTGCCATTAATATCACTGGTTGCTTTATCTCAATCTAGTCCAATGTTTAAGATGACATAGCAGTTGCTATTAATATCACTGGTTGTTTTATCTCAATCTAGTCCAATGTTTAAGATGACATAGCAGTTGCTATTAATATCACTGGTTGCTTAATCTCAATCTAGTCCAATGTTTAAGATGACATAGCAGTTGCTATTAATATAACTGGTTGCTTTATCTCAATCTAGTCCAATGTTTAAGATGACATAGCAGTTGCTATTAATATCACTGGTTGCTTAATCTCAATCTAGTCCAATGTTTAAGATGACATAGCAGTTGCTATTAATATCACTGGTTGTTTTATCTCAATCTAGTCCAATGTTTAAGATGACATAGCAGTTGCTATTAATATCACTGATTGCTTTATCTCAATCTAGTCCAATGTTTAAGATGACATAGCAGTTGCTATTAATATCACTGGTTGCTTTATCTCAATCTAGTCCAATGTTTAAGATGACATAGCAGTTGCTATTAATATCACTGGTTGCTTTATCTCAATCTAGTCCAATGTTTAAGATGACATAGCAGTTGCTATTAATATCACTGGTTGCTTTATCTCAATCTAGTCCAATGTTTAAGATGACATAGCAGTTGCTATTAATATCACTGGTTGCTTTATCTCAATCTAGTCCAATGTTTAAGATGACATAGCAGTTGCTATTAATATCACTGGTTGCTTTATCTCAATCTAGTCCAATGTTTAAGATGACATAGCAGTTGCTATTAATATCACTGGTTGCTTTATCTCAATCTAGTCCAATGTTTAAGATGACATAGCAGTTGCTATTAATATCACTGGTTGCTTTATCTCAATCTAGTCCAATGTTTAAGATGACATAGCAGTTGCTATTAATATAACTGGTTGCTTTATCTCAATCTAGTCCAATGTTTAAGATGACATAGCAGTTGCTATTAATATAACTGGTTGCTTTATCTCAATCTAGTCCAATGTTTAAGATGACATAGCAGTTGCTATTAATATAACTGGTTGCTTTATCTCAATCTTGTCCAATGTTTAAGATGACATAGCAGTTGCTATTAATATCACTGGTTGCTTTATCTCAATCTAGTCCAATGTTTAAGATGACATAGCAGTTGTGCGTGCCTAAGTATGAACACGCCCACGTAGTCCCGTTGGAGAAGGACCAGGTGTATGACCCCGCTGACGCAAGCAAATAACAAACGCAGCCGCTGGCGCTAGCTTGCAGCCTTGTCTGTCTGCCCCAAAGCGCGTGCTCCCACCAATAACAACTCAGTGAGTTTAGGTAATCATACAACAAGAAATAATACATAATCACAAAACTTATAAGGGAATGACTACAGACTGAAGCCTGTGGTTTTAGCTAGGTATGAATATGATTAAGTACATGGATCAGGTAAGGTAAGGTAAGTTCAATGGGAAGGTGATATATGAATAGGTAAGTTGAGCTGGGTGACAATGGGTGACAAATGTTCGTGGATGCCAGGGCCTGCCTGGGCTTGATTACTTTGTCTGAGATAGAATCCCAGACATCCTCCCGGGGCGGGACGACGGATCGGATGTGGAACGGTCTTTATCTTCATTCAAGAAGGGGATGAGTCGGCAGGTCGGCCTCGTATATTCCTTGCCATGGCACCAGATGTCTACGGCTCTGGTCTGTCTGTCATCTCCGGTGTGCAGCTTGGTGATCCTGGCTAGCGGCCAATCACGTTATCTCAGGGTCTCGTCCTTGATGAAGACCAGCTGGCCGATCTTGGGCTGCTGTTGGGTGTGGAACCACTTGGATTGTTGTGCGACTGATTGGAGATATGCTGCATTCCACATGCTCCAGAGATCGGCTGTCAGTCTGTTCACCAACGTCCACCTTCGTAGGTTGGTGATTTTTCGGGGGGGCGGCTGATGAGTAGGAGGAGCACGTAGAGGTCGACCGATCAGGAAATGACCTGAAGAGAGATAGGAGGACTCTTGTAGGTCTTCACTGTAAAGGGGTGTCATAGGCCTCGAATTCAGAATGGCCTCAACCTCGGCGAGCACCGTGGTCATCTCATCAAAACGGAGAGGTTGAGGAGTCAGGATTTTCCGGAGCAAGGACTTCATGGCTTTCACTCCGGCTTCCCACAGTCCACCGAAGTGAGGCGCTCGGGGAGGGATGTGATGCCACTTGATGTTACTTTGTGAGGCCAGGTGTGAGATGGAGTTGGTGGTATCTTTGGAGAGTGTCATAGACTGGATTTCCCGGATTTCTTCTCGAGCTCCGACAAAGTTGGTTCCATTGTCGGAAAAAACGTTGGATGGACAGCCTCGGCGAGCAATGAACCTCTTCAGAGCGGCCAGGAAATCATCAGTAGAAAGCGAAGCACACAGCTCAATGTGAATGGCCTTGGTGGCCATACAGACGAATAGACAAGCGTATGTCTTAACGTAGGTCGGCTTCCTAGTGTGTCCAAGTCTCAGAGTAAAAGGACCAGCGAAGTCAACACCAGTGTTGTTGAATGGAGGCGCAGGTGTGGTCCTGGAGAGGGGAAGGAGTCCCATCTGCTGCTGGAGAGGACGAGCATAAGCTCTTTGGCAGGTTGGACAGGTCTTGCTGATCTGCTTCAGTCGGTTGAAGAGTCCAGGCATGTAGTAGGATGAGCTGATGATGGACATCAATGCGCGTGGTCCTGCATGGCTGTAAGTTACATGGAGGGTTTGAAGTAGCAGCTGCGTCAGGTGTGACTTTGGTGACAGGAGTGTCAATTGGGTAGGTGATGAACTCGAGGTGGGATCTCGTATCCTGGTGTTAATGAGTAGATGCCCATGTTTGGAGATGGTAAACACAAAGCGATGCAGTTGGTGAGTCCTCGCTAGAAGTTTTCCCTTGAGCGCCAATTGGAAGACATCGGAGTAGTGTTCAAGTTGAGATAGGCGATACAGCTTTGGTTTTACATCAGAGACTTCAGTAGATGTGATGACATCACTGTGTAGGCGTTTCTCGGCAGGTAGTCGGCAGTTGTGGAAGAACC
>WLWD01005102.1_pt1 | contig 32669 bp, 19 predicted proteins | sample 6712731 | NCBI WGS metagenome assembly WLWD01 (sample SAMN12718690, study PRJNA576275) | sponge metagenome | isolation source: marine sponge | host: Mycale hentscheli | place: New Zealand: South Island, Marlborough, Capsize Point | collected 2014-11-01
GCATGCTTACAAGCACTTCATTGATTCCAAGGATGTGTTGGAGCTTCTTTGCTTAAAATTTATGTTCCTCGGTCCACCGCGACTGGGAAAGAGTACTACTCGTCGCCGTGTCATGAAAGAGATTGTAGACCTTCAATCAGCCGAGGAAGCAGAGCAGGTCCATGGCAGCACAGGAGCGGTTGAGTGTTTCTCCAGTATGTTAGTCCAAGACGAGCTTGACCAAGATATGGTAGAAAGCCTAGCCGACTGGACCATTGTACAGAGTCTCAATGATGAAGCGAGCCTACTCTTTCACAGTCTAAAAGATAGTCTACAGGAGACCAACTCTGTTGCTGAAGCTTCAGCTCATTCTTATACAGAGGGAATTGAAACGACGACAGGCGGGAATAGACGGGATAGAAGTACTGAAGAAACCATTCCTGTCAAGAAAATATCACAGCCTAGCTTACTGCACAGGATTATAGGAAGAGTACAGTCTTTGACAGCAAAGAAGCAGCTGCCTGAACCTGAGGAATTTACTCGTCCTTCACCCACGAAAGCCAGGTCAGATAATGACTGGGTTGTGTCACCTGATTATTCCGAAATAGCAGCCATTTTCAAGGAAGTGCCACAACAACCCACGTTCACCGAGGATGTGCAGCATTCTTTTAGGGCGTATCTGCGAATGGAGGACACTGGAGGCCAGCCTGAGCTGATGGACATGCTACCAGCACTCACCATAGGACCCGGCCTGTACTTGCTCTTCTTTAGCTACGAGTTCAAGTTGGACGAAGAATATCAGGTCTTTTATCAGAGAGCATCGGGCGAAAAGACAGTACCGGAGAAATCTGAATTTACTCTCCAAGAAATGCTTCTGTGCACTTTGTCCAGTATATCCTGTTCTAGTGCTTGTGCTTACTCTCAACCTCTTGCAGAGATAGATGACTCGGAAATTGGTAAAATACTCGAGTCCTCTAAGTCAGTCGCGTATATCGTGGGCACTCATAAGGACAAAGTCTCTGAGGAGTACATCGCCAAGGTTGATGAGCAGCTTCAGAAAGTCATTCGAGACACTGATTTTTTCAAAAAAGGCATAGTTCAATTCTGTTCAGAAGATAAGCTTGTAGTTCCTTTGGACAACATGGGAGGCGGAATAGAAGAAATCCATCAATTGCGTCAGTTACTGGAAAGTGCTATGAAGAACCACTTTAAAAAGCTCAAAATTCCAGCTGTGTGGCTTCTGTTTAGTCTTTGTCTTCGCATGAGAGAAGTGAAGACAGCCAGCATGGATACCTGCCTGGCATTGTCCAGTGCCTTCAACATGACTTCATATGAAACCAAAGTAGCTCTGTGGTTTCTTCATCACCATGCAGGTGGACCTGGTCATCATAGACATCCAGGTAGTGTATGACAGCATCACCTGTGTTATTCTGAAAGCCATGAACTTCAGTAGAGTAGGTCAGGCCACAGCTGAGAGATTCAGGAAGACAGGCCAGTTCACCATGAAAGACATGAAATCAGTTACAGCTGATGTTTCAGGGGACCTAATTCCACAATCAGCTAGTAGCTTTGCTTGAATATCTTCACATTGTAGCTCAAATCCCATCAGGTGAAAGTTCAGATGCTAACTCAGTCACCGAAGAAGAGAAAGAATACATCATGCCTTGTGTTTTAGAAAGCACTAGTTCAAAAGAACTTGACTTGTTTCACAAAGAATCGAGTAAATTATGCTTTGTGGTTCCTCTCTTTGTGTACTTTACTGGCGGTTTTACTCCTATGGGCCTTTTATCATCTGTAATTGCTCGTCTAATATTCAACAAATCTTTTCTTCTGATAAGGGAAGGCATCAAAAAGAATATGGTTCATTTTTTGTTCGGATCAAAGCGAATTCGTGTAACATTTATATCTCGATCTCAGTATTACGAAGTCATAGTTGCCTGTGATCCTACTTTCAACATCTCCATGCACCAAGAATGCGCGGCTCTAAGGAATGAAATTGAGGACACTCTAAAAAAGGCTAGTTTCAGGATGAACTACAGCAGTTACATGGACTACCAGTTTGCCTTTGAATGTTGTTCACATGACAGAGGGAATCACCTCGGGGTTGTGGATAGAGCTGAGTCCGTGCCTGAAGTCATGACTTGTCTTCTCAATCCAGACAATCCAAAAATAGTCGTACTTGAGGATAGGCATCTCATTTGGTTCGGACAGGTAAGTATAGAGGCTATTGTACTTTCAACTCAAAACTGCCAACTTGTATTGTTTTGTAATATAAATATGAGAAGCATGATGTTTCACTTCCAGAAGTATCAGACTGTAAGTCGAATCATTATTTTCTTTTTTTATGTCAGAAGTTGTGATTGTGTAACTGTTTTCATTTACTGCCAGGTGATAATCACTTCAGCCTATTCCTGAGTATGTATCCTGAATTGGTCGACACAGTCAAGCCTTGTGTCATGTCAGTAGCTGATCACTGCTTCAGCAGCGGATTGGATAAATACCGACAAGGCAAGGATTCTTCTGAACAATATTCGCTCATTTTTATCGTCAAAACCCACAGCTCTGAAAGAGTTTGTTACAGTGTTATTTCAAATAGAATATTGCCATCAAGTTGCAGAGAAAATACAGCGACAGCTGTAAGCAGTAAGTACATACCATTTATTAATACTGCAGCTTACTCAGTATTTGTGTGTTTAGAGTAGATTTTCTGAGAGCAGTTCAATGGAAAACATTCAATGTTTCACTAACTCCATTTTCTTTCTTTCTTTTTTTAAAGTTTTATAGCATTAATAACTATTAATAATATATAATAATAATAGTAATAATAATAGTTAATAGTAATATTATATTAGTAATAATATAGATATTAATAATATAGCTAATAATATCATATAGCTATAGCATTAATATATTAAATCTAAGATTAAGATCTATGATTAAAAACAACATAACAGCGCAGTTGCTTCTTTCAATGGTCAGCACAATAATTATTTAAACCATTTTGCAATGGCCTTTAGTCCCATTATTGAAGAATCTGAGAAGCAGCACAAGTTAACTAAAACTAAATCAATTGTTAGTAAAATTAACTAAATTTTTGCATGATATCGAAGAAATAGCTACTAACTAAATTTTTATGGTGCATTATGAAAAACTACAACAACAACTAAAACTAGCAAGCAATGTCTGGAATCTTGAAAACAAAACAACAACTGCTTGTTTTGGCATTTTGTTGGTTTCAACAGAATAAAAGGTGCAGTAATGTTGCAACTTCTGATGCAGGGCCATTACTAAAAATTAAGGAGAAGATAGGCAATTTTTTTGACTACTAACCATGCCCAGATTTATAACCATACTGTGAAAATACAAATAGCTAAACAAATCTGATGAAATTAATAGCTGGCTTTTTCCCAGGACTCCTGCTAGGGATTCTTCAAATTTTCCCTATATGTAATGCTATTCCATAATTCTCATGAACTCCACCCATAATTCTTTAGATTCTGCCTAATACTTGAATTCAACATAAACTTATCGTGGAAAAACTTCAAGAGTAGTTCTATTTTAGTTACTGCATGAAGTGATTATATAACTTTGTTTTTTCTTTTGGTGGGGGGGGGGGGGAGAAGGGATTTAACTAGGCCGAAATATTTTGAGGAGGCAGTGGCCTCCTCAGCCTCAATACTGGTTACACGGCCTCTTGTGGTGTATGGATTCTATTGCTAGTTATATCAGCACATGCAAGTGGCTAGCTATAACAGGAAAGAATTGTGGCATTGTGCATCTTATACATACCTTCATGCAGTGTTGTACAGATAGCATTTAATAAAACAATAGCAGCAACAAGCTATAATGTTAAGGAGGTTGGGTGTGGTCACATTCCTACATGCAGCTCTGACTCTATCACAATGATCCTGCAAAATGATGACACTGGCAGCTGAGCAACATATCTATAGCTTCCATTTGATTACAAAACTAGTCGTGAAGTCCAATTTCATTACTTCTACTATAATACGCTGTGGAATATAATATTATTATTATCATGTATGTACACTTTTCCTGATGTGCTTGACTGCTAAGGGGAATGGATTAAACTTCTGAGAGCCATTTTACATGTCTTATTTTATGCATTTTGATTGTCTGTCTGTCTGTCTGTCTGTCTGCCTGTCTGTCTGTCAACCTGCTTGTGTATCTGTCTGAGTGTCTCTATGTCAATCTGTCTGTTTATCCGTCTGGCCATCGTCCATCTGTGTCTGTCCGTCTGTCAGTCTCTGTCTCTATCTAATTGATCATTCTGTACATCTCTCAGTTTGTTTGTGTCTGTTCCTTTGTCTGTGTGAGATTTACAAAGAATATGACTAGCTATAAAACTTCTGAAAGAAAAGAATCTTTTCAAATTCTTTGTTACAAAGTTGTGTATATGTACTATGTAACAGTCTCAATTTTACTGGATATAAATGATGGGTAGCTTCATGAGGCCATCACTTCTAGTGACAGTAGCTAAATAAAATGGACAGAAATTTTTCATTTGCCTAGAGGATTGGTAAAGGGTCAGACTATTGGACTTTAGCTGGCTGACTTATGGTAAAGGGTTCTGTTACATTATTGTATTCATTCAAACCCAAGACGCAGTGTTGGTTTTGGAGTTCATAAAGGCCACCAACTTCTTTGGTATGCCACCGGGTGATTACGCGCCGCGTTCTTATTTATAAAGAAATGTCCAATTGTCTTTTGACAAAATTTTGGAAGGGACTTTTTTTAAAAGTCTCTGCTATACGTGGTAGTGGTGGGCGATACCGGATGCGATTTTTTATCTGACGTACACTTCACGGACTTAGTCTATTTCACACTCATTACAAAGTTCAATAGTTCATGTGGTAAAGTTAGTTCATGTGGTAAAGTGACGTGCATGCCGCCCCCACACACAGCATGCATGCAGAGGTCAAAGTTGGTTCGATAAAGTTGGTTGGCTGTTGGTTTAGTGGACATGGCGGTTTTGAAGTTGCGATTTATAAGGAAATGTATTTTCTTGCTGCTGTTGCTGTCCACTTGTCTCCAGATCCAGGGGATTGGACTTCACCAGTCATAGAATCTTCTTGGATTCAACAGTGTATTTTTGTAATTTATTTTTCTTTCTGGGCAGTGATACCTCTAATAATTCTGTTTTTCAGGTTAGAATTTTAACAATATTAGTTGGCAAATAGCGTCATATAAATTTATGTCTAGGACTAGCAGAAATAGCAAGGTCTATTGTAATATCTCACTCTACAAGAAGGTATGTTTTTACCAGTAAAATACATTTCATTTAATAACGAATTTATGGTATAAAGCAGGGTGGTGGTAATTTTGAAGTTAACACACATACTAAATTTTCTACTGCTTCACATCAGCTTTCTATGAAGGTTGTTTCATCTGCAGAGAAAATGCCCACTGTAGATTTGAGTACTGTTTCTGAAATTCCTTCTGAAGCTCAAATTGTCAAGGCAATTAGTATAATTTACAAAGAAAAAGATAAACAACCTCAAAATTATATTTATATGAAGTTTCCTTTTGGGAATTTGTGTTTCAACAAATTAAAAGAGTTAAGATCTTATTATGATCAAGTTCGGTATCAAGATAAAGTTAATGAAGATCAACTATGGTTAAAAAAGGTTAAAAAAATTAGTTCACAACTGCCAATAAATATACACAAGATTGAGGAATACTTAACGAATAATGTCTGGAATTCTAAGCAGCCTTTAGCATCAGATTCTAAAGGTGCTACTATCCAAAGTTTTATAGGAGATCGCTGGCTGTCTAATTATGACATAGACACTTTTTTTGAAATAGTAAATAAAAATTATGATGATATTATAGGCTTTGTTTATAAACCAAGCCAATACATTTATTCATTTGCTGGGGTAAATGAAAAAGTTAATAAGGCAAAATTAAATGGAATTCCAATAAAAAAAGTATTAGTTGCCCTTAATGTTTATCGGACAACTGATGGCACATGCCTGCTAAGTCAGGAAGACAATAGGGGAAATCATTGGTCACTTCTAGTTATAGATATTGAACAAAGTAATTCATATTATGGTGATTCACTTTCTTGGCCTCTTCCAAAAAATTTTAATAAAACAATCATGTCAACTTTTGATCTTCTCTCAAAGGATTTTGAAAATATATATCATTGCAATAATTCAAATTTAGTAAAGACATTGTCGAAATTTTACCCTTCACAAACATGTTCCAACATGTGTGGTGTTATTGTGGTTTGTATGGTTGGAGTATTTTGCGAACTTTGGGAAGAATGGGTCACATGGAATGGTGACGTTCAAATACCCTTGCTAACTAACCCTTCAATTAATAATTTACAGTTACGTTCAATAGCAATGTCTTGGATTCTTGACGAAACAATTGACTCTGATACTTTTTCTTCAGCTGTTTCAGATAGCTCCAAATTTTTGTCAAATAATGTCTGTTTGGATAAACATACCTGTGAGGAAAAATTAATTCCTACAATTGTTGATTCTGACGAAGATGAATTTAAAATGCAAAGTGTTGAGAAAAGAGTATTAGCTGACTTACCAGAAGGCTATGTGTACAAAATGCTCAGGGTAGAAAATTATAAAAACTTGAATTCATACAATTGCTCCTTCAAGATTGAATTAGATTCAGAAGAAAGTATTAAAAAGTGGGTAACTGCATTGAATGAAAAATCTAAGGAGACCATGGTTTATGAAACATGTAGAAGTGGTAAAGGAAAAAAGGTAGTAAAAATTTTTTATTTACGTTGTCATCATAAACAGAGGCAGAGTGGAATGCATACTAAAAGTAATAAAAAATTAAAAACAACACATAAAATTCATAATAACAAGCATACAAATTGTCCAGCCCAGTTAATGCTAACATTGCTTCCTCCTGCAACGAAATTAAATGGATTTTGTGTATCTGTACTTTTAAAACACAATCACAACCATTTGGTACAGGTGGCTGATGCTTTAAGGTTTAGGCCCTTGTCAGAACAATCAAAGAAAGACTATTACGATTTATTTAGTCATGGACACTCACCTGCTACTGCCCATTTAGAATATGAAACTAACTTGATGTATTCTGATAAACCAGATTTGATTGCTGATAGAAACTGCAATCCTAAAGTGAGTGATGTTTATAATTTATTTAACAAGTGGAGGAAGTGTAATATTGGAGTTCGTACAGGTAAGTATTTGTTTGCTGAACTAGAAAAATGTGTAGCTGTATATAATGAAGAATATAATGATATAGGTGGAAAAGCATTTATACAGCGTTATAGTGATTGCAATGGTAAAGAAGAACCTTTAATATTAGCAGTATGCACTCCACTTATGTCGAGAGTACATAGGCATATATTACAATCAAAAGAACTAGTTTTTATAGATGCATCCTCCTCTTTTGAAGACTTTAATAATCCTATGTTTGTGGTTTCTACATCCTCAGCAGCTGGAGGTTTACCTTTAGGCATAGTAGTGACTTCAGCAGAAAGTGCTACAGTTATTCATCAAGGAATGACTAAGTTAAGTCAAATGTTTCCAGAAGATGCTTTTTATGGCAGTGGAAGTCCTAAAAAAATTATAATAGACGATTCTATGGCTGAAAGGGATGGATTGAGAAAAACTTTGCACACAGCAGATATACTATTGTGCACGTTTCATTTTCTTCAAAATATATGGAGATGGCTACTAAATGTTAAGCATGGAATTGACTGTGATGAAAGACAAATTTTGATGAATTTAGTTAGAAAGTTAGTGTACGCAAAAACTGAAGCCGAATTAATTACAGAATACAGCCACTTTGAAAATCATCCATTCGTTAAGAATTATAAAAACTTTAACTCATACATTGCCAATTATTGGGTTCGCAGAAAAGAATGGGCTTTGTGTTTTAGAGATGCAGTATACATGAGAGGAATTAATACAAATAACTATGCTGAATCTGGCATTCGAATTTTAAAAGATATTGTTTTTAAAAGAGTTAAGGCATATAATTTAATACAACTATTTAATTTTATAACTATTACTTTTGATATGTACTATAAACGAAGATTGTTAGCCATAGCATACAATAGAATGGATAGATATATAGCTCTGAGATATAAAGGCTTAGGTGCATTGGAAGTACCTGGTAACAACATAGGAGTCCACTACAAAAAATATATATTTAGTTAAAAGTACTCATTATAAAGATAGAGTTTATGAAATTAATACAACAGTTTGGACTTGCACATGTAGTATAAGTTTAACTGGATATCCATCAGGAGAGCCATGTAAACATCAACATGCAGTTGCCAACAAATTCAATTTAGTTGCTCCGAACTTAATACCATTATTTTAGTGGTGATGGCAGATTTTTATATGCTTTAGTAGCACTTGGAGTAGAACAAGTTGGGGATAAATCTTTTTATATGGGAATGAATGAAGAATTCCATAGACAGAGTGAGGACAATATCACTCATAATGATGAGGATGACAATACTACTATTGTTGATGATAATTCTGCTGATGAAAATTTAAGTTTCGCTTTAAATTATATTGATGAAGGGGAAGCATTGCAAGAAGATGTAGGTAGTTTATGTAGGAAATTTATTGAAGATGTACAGTCTAGAATGCAGGATTTCGATATTCAATATTTAACAGGTTTGAAGAAGTTTTTTTCAACTTATATGGGTATTATTAATAAAGTAGAGCCTATAAATTCTGCAACTCCAAGACTGGCATCATTATTACATACTTATTTTTCTTCTAATAATTCTTCAAAAGTAGCTGGTACTCGCCAAATTGCTATTCAACCCACTGCTGTTTCAAGAAGGCGTTCAGGTATTTCAAGAGGCAGTAAACTTGCTCCAAGTGGGAGACCACCAAAACGCAAACTTGAAGATGCTGATGTAAATATTCAGAAAAAGCGAGGAAGGAGTGAGCACACAAAACGAAGACAAAATCTTAAACTGAATGAATTAAAAAATTGTGCCAATCATTTTAAACATGGCAGAGGACATTAACGTCGTAATTCAAACTGTTTACAATATTTAGCACTGGTATTATTATTTATTATTACTTACTTATACTTAACCAGTTTAGTTATATTGTAGCATATGGTTTGATATTTCAATTTATGATACTGTCATATTTACTCTTTTATCATATATTTTTTCTTATTAAGCTAATTTAAAGAAATTGTTTTTGGTATTTGCACTTAATGCTTGTGCTCAAAAGTACTTCAAGCACTCTTTGAGTGGTTGATGATTCCTTCTAGGTTCATAAATACTTGTGCTTGTATTTAAGCTCATAAATTCAAATTGCTTGATAAGTACTTTTCAGCACTAAGCACCTTCAATGAATATGATAATAAAATTGTAAATTGTACATTTGCACTGACTCTTGAATCACCAGATGCAATAAATAATAGCTTTTCATTAATTATAGGACTCTTGAAGTATTTCAAATTAAAAATTATGTTGCTTTAGTTCGTAACAGCGTGCACAGCATGCTTAAAATTGTCTTGAAAGCACTTAAACAATGCATTACTTGGTGCTTAAGCAAATCTTAAAACCAAGTGCTTAATTCTTAAGAACTTTTAAAAGTGCATGTACTTAATTTTAAAGCACTTTTTTTAGAAAGTGTTTGAATCCATCCCTGCATTACTCACTTGGAAATCAGCCATTTCAGCACTTTACTGGGTGAAAAGATCACTTTTTTGTCTTTGAAAAAATTTAGTAGCTATATTCATCTTCATGTATGAATGACATAGCTAATATAATTTGATGGTTTGCACACAAAAAAAGAAAGAAAAAACTCAACCAACTAAAAATTACATATTTATATGTAGTTCCATACACATACACATGTACCATGTATCTTGAAATACCAGGTAGCTAGCATGATATGAGAGTAATAATTTAACTGAAAATCAATGCTTTCTAAGCATATTAGCTATATTAACAGTAAATATATTAGTTCCAATTCTTGATTGTCTTATTAAATTTTTGTATTTGCATTCCCTGTAATGTAGTCATGTGGTATACTTGTATTAAATGTATTATTATTATACATTCATTCATGTTGGACTGAAACTTCGTGCTGGTGAGCTCTATTTGGATAGTTATTTCATGTGGCCAGACTGCACTCTAAGTCAACATAGTTCACCGACTTCTCTTTAGTTGAATCTTGCAGTTTCTTATGGCAGCTATCAACCAGTAGTCTTCTCTCGCTCTCATCCAAGATTTGCTCATCTTCAGCTCTGTGGCTATAGCAGCAGCTGCAACATGACCCTGGCCCAGTGAGACGGATGCTGGAAAAACTTCCTGCCCGGTCAGCGGCTGTATCACCTGCAATGATTAAATCCATAAATGAGTGCATTTAAAGTTTTAGCAGCAAGTTGTCATTAAAAGGGAAGATACAAAGTAAGGTTAAGTATAAAAGCCACTGCAGAGCCAACGGAAGGTCTAGAAGTGGGGAGGCTCTCATTTACTGAACATTGCTTTATTTTTCCACTAATAATTATAGTTTAAGTTAAAATGTAAATTAGGAATGCATGATCATCCCACACAATTGTGTAATTCAGTAAAGTCTTGTAGAGTTTGACCTCAGTTGACCCCTAAAGAGGACTTCAGCAAGAAGTCGAAACGTCGGGTTAAGATTTAATTAACAATATTGGTTGTTAGAACGAGAAAATTGGATTATTGTTTAAGATTATATGATTGCTAATTTTAGTTCAGGCAATTTCAAAATGTAAACTTTGAGAAGCATTAACAAGCTGGGTTAATTTATCATGCTCTATATAGATATATATAGTGACCTTGGACAAAGTGCAAACTCGGTGAAGTTGTGGAGGTGAAGTTGTGGAGGTGGTATCCTTGGCAGGTGCACATGTGGCAATGTTGACCTTATTGGGTTTAGAGGGGACATTTCTTACTACTATACAATAGTAATAAAGTGCAGTTGAAGTGGATGTGACTCAATAGATCCTGGTGGAGTACACATGACGGTGGTCATGTGGTTTGTATTACTCTACTTTATTGCGCATATAATTATCAGATGATACATTGGGAAAATATTGGAATTTCCTGTACTTTCAGTACAGGGCAACTACTATCCTGTGCACTCTCCTGCACTTTCCATACACCTGTCCTACACAACATGTACAGTAAGGTGTACAGGAAAATTGGCCCTATACTGACTTCAGAGGGTATTTCTCAGGATATGTAATAGGTCATTTCAGCTGGCCTGCAGTTATTCAGTAGCAAGAATCAAGAAATTCAACGATTTGTCCCGTGAATTATTAAGCCAAAATTCTAGTGGATACTATATTCCAAGAAAATTCACGCGTTAGCTATATATGATCTAGACTGCACGGCAGCTTTCATTCTTTACAGGTTAACTACACACACACATGCACACACACATGCACGCACACATGCACGCACACACACATGCACACACACAACTTTAGCTTCCTTTCACTCAAACTTTATGACTACGGTAGGTTTGTATATGTTCAAATTGTCATATTTAACACTATTTAATTTCTGAATGAGTTACATATAGATTCATGGCTGGGTACTTTGGACAAGAAAAAGCCAAGGGGGATAAATGATTTATAATCTGAAATTAATATTTGTCTATATTCATTTTGTTTCTGAATACCATATGAATTCTGTCAGTCATATGGTTGTCTTCAAACACGTACACACACATACTCACACACATATACACACATACACATGCACACATATACACACACTCACCACATACACACACTCACTACACATACATACATACACTCGCACACACATACACACACTCACCACACACACACACACCAGAATTTCCTCACCCCCTGTAAATGGTATGCCATTCAATTCACTTACGTATTTGTATAGATTTGTTCTCTACATATGACTGAATCATTTTCTTCTCTTGGTAATCCCACAGTGCTATAAGCCCGAGGGCAACTAGACCCAATGCCGTGGCAGCAAACGGTGTGAAGACTATCACATTCCTGCTGAAGAGTTGCTGGGCTTGAGTGGCCACGACAGTACTATCAAAGTTGCCTCTGTACAACCGAATACATAAGTACCATATGGTTCATCCTAATACAGCAAATCTATATCTTACACTTAAGTAGTTTTACAACTCTATTAATAAACTTGTGGTGGATAAGGAGAAGTACTCTACTATAGTAAGTGAACTTACAGACGTCCTTGTAAGGTCAGAACAATCTGGTTAAGTATGCCATTGGAAACACGATCGGCGAGGAGGACCCAACCGTACACAAAAGCACTGCTTCCCTATAATACAAATTTAGAATACTAATTGACTCTGAAAAAAAAACTTACAAACAATAAATGAACAGCAAATGCTGAGTGTGCTACCTCTATTTAAATTAGAATTCACTTCCTTTATCAGTATTTGATAGTGAGACTCAAAAAGAGTAACAAAACAATTTTAGCTTTTTTTCCTTTTTTTATAAACTAGGCTAAAAGACAAAACTAGGCATCTGATTAGCTTTCCTCACACTGAATTCTCCAATGAGGATGGAGATCATACTCAGAGAGATCACCATTAGTGTGGCCCCTCCGATACCCAGCAAGATCACAGCAATGTAGATGATGTCTCTCTTCCAGTAGAAAGCTACCTGTGCATGATCAGGATAGGACGGTTGGAGCCAAAACCACATCCTAATACATAACAATTTAAACCTTCCCGTAACTAATTAATTCAATTATTAATTAATGATATAATTTTAACTCACAGTGAAGCCCAAACGAATGCCACTCCAAGAAAATACATCATCTAAACAAAAAATGCTATAACGTTTACTACCGAGGAATTAAGGTTCTGTTTACATTTTCTCCCACTGCTTTGTTAATCTTCTTCACTGTAAGAGTAGTAGCAAACATGGCAGCATAGAGAACTAAAGGCCCAATAGAGACACTCATCTGGAAGGAAAAATAGGGAGGATTTCTATTAAAGGGTATATTCAATGGAAAAAATAAAAAGCCTCAAAATACACCAAAAGCACTATAATATCATGTATTAACATTGCCCTAAACTGTTTTGGTCAAAACTCACTGCAAGCAAAGATATAGTACATGCTTTTCACTCTAAAAAGCCATTCAAGATTCACTTCCTATTGTGGGTGGAGCTTCATTGTGATGCACATATAGGGATTCAATTGACCTCATGGCCATAGTGGTAGTACCAATCTGAAGTATGGGAAGGAATTGTATTGTTTTTGGGTGCTCAAATACTCAGAAGAATTGTGTACAATCATAATTGTAGCAAGCATCAGGCTAAGACAAAGAAGGGAAAAGATTAATACTCAATTTCTTTTCCCAAGTAGCTACAAGAAAGGTGGTTTTATTGTGAGGGAAGTTATGGAGAAGAGCAATTATGATTAGTATGGTGCTAACACAGGCCTAACTTGACTAATTTGTTTGTTTCATTCCTATAGGCTATGTAAAAGATTTGATGTCTGCATTACTTCAAATACAGGCCAGTGGAAAGGCTATCTTTGAGCTTTCAGAACTTTGCAGGTTACTTTCCTCAGTTGACATCAGTGTTGGGTCAAGCCCAGTTGAGCTTAAGTCTTTTTGAGCTTAAGCCCAAGGGCTTGAAGAGGCTTGAAGCCCATTTCATAAAAAAATGGTCAAGAGCTTGAGCTTGGACTTAAGCTCTATCACAAAATATAGGGCTTGAGCTTAAGCTTAATTGATTGATAGTTGTTTGCTGAATTGAAGCAAAGAATCAATATTAGTAGACAATAACACTTTCCCATTTTACCTAATAGGCTATTAGCCACACCCAATATTAGTAACTTTTATTAATAAAGTTTTCAATAAAATGATCAATAAAGTCATTTCCTTTTTGTTAATTGAATTATCAAATTTTCAATGTTCTTTCACAATAAAATGAATAATAAAGAATTCCAACTTCTGAATAGAGCTTTATTGAATTATGTAATTTTCAATGATCTTTCACAATAAAATGATTAATAAAGTTATTTCCTTTTTGTTAATTGAATTATGTAATTTTCAATGTTCTTTCACAATAAAATGATCAATAAAGTCATTTCATTTTTGTTTATTGAATTATGTAATTTTCAATGTTATTTCACAATGAAATGAATAATAAAGAATTCCAAGTTCTGAATAAAGCTTGAGCTTGGACTTAAGCCTTTAAATAAAGACTTGATCTTGGACTTAAGCCTTTAAATAAAGACTTGAGCTTGGACTTAAATCCGATTTGAAATTGATGGGCTTGGGCTTGAGCTTAAGCTCTAAAAATCTATAAAGGCTTGAGCTTGGACTTAAGCTCTTAATTACAGGGCTTGACCCAACACTGGTTGACATAGCTATAGCCATGAGGTCAGTTAAATCCCTATATGTGCATCACAATGAAGCTCCACCCACAACAGGAAGTGAATCTTGAATGGCTTTTTAGAGTGAAAAGCATGGTACTATATCTTTGCTTGCAGTGAGTTTTGACCAACACTGTTTAGGGCAATGTTAATACATGATATTATAGTGCTTTTGGTGTATTTTGAGGCTTTTTATTTTTTTCATTGAATATACCCTTTAAGCATTTCTTATATAATATTGTATTATAGCTAATAACCTTAATCATTTCCTTTTTAACATTGACCTAAAAATTCTTCATGACGATTTAAAATGTCTCTTTATGCAACCGTATTATTACAGTACCAAGTTCCAATTTGACTTTATTACTTCAATTTGTTGAGCTCAAGCTACTTTTATATTTTCACACTTCACCTTGTGCATGCTGAGAGTGTCGAGGAAGAAGAAAGGCAAGTTTTGTTGAGTGAAGACGATGATAATTCTGACAACGCAATAAGTAACGATGACCTTCAAGACATTCAACATGAAGACAAAGAAGTAGTAATTCCTATTTGATAGATTATAAGACATGGGTAATCTAATATTAGTATTGTGATAGCTAAGCATCGTTGATAAATATTTTAAGTAGCTAGTAATTCTGATTTTGATATAAAATTAAACTTTTCATTTCACACACTGAGGAGAATACTCCTTACCAGATAAAAGTTAGGTTTCAGTAGCCATTGGTACCATTTGAGTTTTTTCAGTGCTACGTACTTCTCCCGGAACACAATGTGGAATGGCAAGGACATTAGGAACCCAAGACCGATCACAATGAGAGCCATTACCTGAAGCGAAGGCAGCGAATCTTATCACTTAACAATGATATCAGAATCTTTACATGGCTCAATCTGCTTTAATACATTACAATTTTATAGTAAATACATATTATTACTAAGGTATTTTCACTAACAAATCTATTTGAATGCAAGAATATTTACTGGTATAATATTGAACATACTTATGAGTCCATATCAGCTATGGATTTTGGATGATCAATTACAAGCTTAATCTCAACTTACAAATCATGAAAAACAATCTATCTCCGCTTTCATTTACTTCATACAATTATTTTGTTTCCTCAGCAATGAAAGCAGTATGTGTATTTTACTGAATAAATAACTTGCCCAGAATGCTTGTTGGTCAGTTTCATCGAGCTGAGACTCATCGCCACTGTGACAAGTGGCACCACTAGATACGGTACTGTTCACACCACTGTGGCAGTCTGAGGGTGGGAGTTCTACCAGTAACACCCACAGAATAGCCAATGCCAGAAGTGTGCCTCCAGCTTGGAATATAAACCTAAAGAGTAAAATGTTATGCGTATGATGCTATAAGTACCCCAAGCAAACACTAAACATGAACCTGATGGAGTTAAGTTCTACTTTAGCTTGCTTGGTAGGAGCTAGTTCTGGAACAAGAGCTAGCTGTGCTATTTGCATGGCAGAGTAACCAAATTGGAAAGGGATGGTGATCAAGGAGTAGTAGATAGTGCGGTATTTGTTGTCACAGCTGAAACAGTCATGCCAGAGGAAGAAGAAGGAGAGAGCAAATGTCATCAAACCCAAAAGGTGCCATGTTTTTCTCTTCCCATATATGTAGAACGGGCAAATATCGCAGAGTACTCCTATAATCGGCGCGAAGACACCTCCAGCCACTTGGGCGACGAGAACAACTGTACCAGCCCGTTCGAGTTTGAGGACTTTGCTGAGGTAAGTTGGTCCATATGGAAACCACATACCCACTATTCCAAGGATGTTCAACATGTTTCCCATTCCAAAAGAGAGACGGAAAACGAGGGACAACTTCTCAGGTCTTTCATGCTCAATCGGATTCATCGCCAAGCCTTGTACTGTCTCTAGCTAGATAGATTTGCAAGATTTGCGCGTTTTTAGCGAAATAAAACTGACCGGAGAATTTTATTCGGTAGGCTCCGCCCTTATAGGCCAATATAAATAGAGATTGTGATTTGCGTTTCTTAGAAAATCATGAAATTGGTGGTAGGGACACTGCGGTCTATCCGCGCCTACTCCAGCTCTGTTGTTCGGGCAGGTAGCGAAGGCAGATTTTTTGCCAGATCCTGGTTTTTTCCTGAGAGAACGAGAAAAGGACTAGAACGGGCCGGCGGGCTTAGCGCAGACGTCGTGGTACTCGATCTCGAGCGCGTGACAAAGGGAAGAGAATCGGAACTAAGAGAAAGCTTTCTCGAGATACTGAATGGCAACCTTCTTTCGGGTAGAAGAATATTCGTGCGTGTGAGTAGCGTGGATAATTTAGAAGAAGTGAAACAAGACCTGGTAACATTTACAAGACCTGATATCTCGGGATTCCTTCTCCCAAAATTGAAAAGTCATCATCAAATCCAAGAGTTGGATAAGATTCTCACAGTCATAGAAAAAGAAGGAGGAAAAGTCAAACCCAACCGGACAAAACTAGTTCCCATATTAGAACTTCCTGAGGCTTATTTCAACTCGGACCAAATAGCTTCTAGTTCTAACAGAAATGCTTGTTTGATGGTAGGAGGGGAAGAATTTGCAGCTGCTGCTGCCTGTGAAGATTGCTCCCCAACTTACGAAGCTTTCTTCAGCCGAGCACTGATAGCCGCTAAGGCAGCTGGTATTGAGGCTGTCTGTGGAGCACATGACAGAATAGATGACCATGCAGGGCTGGAGAGATTCTGCATCAAGATGAAGAAGAGCGGATTTGCAGGATCTGTGGCGTTCACTCCTAACCAAGTGCACATCATTAATAATGCTTTTAGCAAGACAAGAAGGGAAATTATGTGGTCTGATCATGTTTTGAAAGAGGGAGAACACAATGGGCTCAAATTCATTCAGTCTTCTGTACAGGAAAGCAGACAGCTTATCGGTCCTGCTCACAGGGACAAAGCTACTTTCATGAGATTACAGCATGACAAGCAAACGAAAGAGTTTATCTCAGAGACAAAAGGCACACCCACTTCTACTGTTAAGGGAGTACGGATGAAAAAGGGTCTGTCAAAAGATATCAAACTCGGTGAAATGGTCCAGACTCCATTACAAGTCACCATCTCGGAGAGTTGGAAATCTCTTTGGGAGTCGGCCTTCCTCAGCACCAAAGGTTATTTCAACAGGATGCCACAATCCAACGTCCTCGGCTTCGACAGTCCTCCACTCCCGTTTGGTCTAGTGGCAACGACTGCCATCGCATTTTCAGTTTTCAATATGTCGTGCTATGCAAGGGTTCATCTTAGCTTCCAAAACATGTTCCAGCATAGGGCAGTTCTATCTGGAGACACAGTGAGAGCCATGTTCTTGATCAACAAACTGCATGAAAAGAAAGGTGGAGATGGCAATGAGTACTGCATAACTGACACCACACATTGGATGGTGAACCAGAGAGATGAAGTAGTGTTCCAAGTTGACAAACTCACCATGTATTCTCCCAATGACTGCAACATCGACAAGTCTGGACCTTCCAGAAAAGTTCCGCGGTTAAATCCAAGTGACTCTGAGTTTCGAAAGCACCTTCTGGAACAGCCAGCAGAAGAGTTCTTCCCACATTTCTCTGTCCCATCTTTGACCCCAGGCCAGCTCATTATCCATGATTTTGTCAAGATCATGGGTGATTCGGAGGTAAGGATGCTATGTACTCTGCTTAACTTCATCCACCCCCACCATTTTAACCAATTGAGGTACCAAGCCACAGAAATCCTGGTGCCTGGCCCATTTGTAATGTCTGCAGCCCTCAGTGGTTCAGCAATTGACCTGGGAGAAGTAGTTCATGAAGATATCCCTTACTGCATCAACCCAAATAAAGTTAACTTTGGCGACCAGATTGGTACGGTGACTTTTATCGATAGTTGCAAACCACTTGTTGATAATCCTCATCTGGAAGAAATCACTGTCAGACATTTAGCTCTCAAAAACACAGACATGGAGATCCTAGCAGAGATGGAGATCCCGATGAAATTCTTTCAAGCCAAGGCAATGAAGCCTTCAGAGTATGAAGCTGTATGCTGCGAAGAATTTCCAGTATTACTTCATAAAATTGTCTGCGTTGTTGATAGAAGGATCGTCAGGGTCCGTCCTGGTTATGTCAAGCACAGAACTTATCCACCAGAACTCAAATAAAGCTCGCGTAACTCTGTACTAATTTTTTAATTCTTTGTCATACATCGTTAATCAGTTAATCATTCTTTAATGTTTTCAATATTAGCTACCTCATACCACTGTTGTATTCCCTCTTTTACAGTGTTAAATATTTTTTTGGAATTTTTAAGCTAAAAATACAAGAGCTACACCAAACTATAATGGCTGATATTTTAGATTATTATTACACAATTAAGGATAAGACTGAGTGAGCTATATCCTAATATGGTGAAGGTGTAAAAGATGTATAATACATTAGCTATTAATATTGTCAAGTGGTGAGGCTACACTCCACCATTCTGTAGTCCACTGTTCTGTACTTCTTGGATGATTCCAGCTGCTCACGACAGGACTCTACCAGTAGCCATCTTTCACTCTCATCAAGCATCTGTTTGGGAGCTTCTTTATGATGGCAACAACTGCAGCAGGTTCCTGGTAACTTTGAAAGATTAAGACTGTATATACTACCTCGGTCAGTGACAGTGTTGTCTAGGGAATATAAAGAAAATTTCGTAACATCTTGCTTATAATTAATTTTAGTTATTTTCAATATAGTTTTGAAAAGTGATTAAAAGCTGAGCAATTTTCAATTTGTGAAGTGATTAGTAAGCTAGCTTTCATCATTTTTCTGGTGCTTATTCATCACCTTCTTTCCTGGAAACTTTGACAACAGTTCACCTGCTTTTCTAAGCAATAAACTAACAAAATACAAGTCGACACATTAAAATTACTTAATATGTCAATACGATCACCAGTAGGCTGTGGACTGTGGACTAGGGTTCATTATCTCTTAGGCTATTTCTGTCAGCTCCCACCATGTCAAAATTGATTTAGTTGTTTGCACCACATCACTTAGACCACTCTGAAGAGGTCAATTAGCTCACACAAACAAGTCAATATTGTAAATTGTACTCCACTACAGAAGTGAGTAAAATGTCTTTCAAATATGGTTAAGATTGAAGTGTGAGGTTGGAGTAGATAGTGGGGTAATTAAGAACATAAGGGAATTCAAGATCACCTCGAACCTAACTGCAAGGGGAAAAAATAAAGTAATCCCTCGATAGTGTAGAAAAAGTACAAATATGAATGTGAAGGAAGGCTTACCTATTTGTATAGAGTGACTGTCGATGAACTGTTTAAGTTTCTTGTGTTCATAGCGTTCCCAAAGAGCCAGGAGGATGACTGAACCAAGGCCCAGAGCAGTCGCCGCAAATGGTGTGAAGACTATGACATGCCTGCTAAATGCCTGCTGTGAATCTTCACTACCACTATAAAAGAAAAATAGACCAATAAAACACAAGGGTATATCCAGCACTAAAGGCAGGGTGGGGACCAAAATGTGTTTTAGTGTAAAACTTACAAATTTATTAGAATAACGATGATTTATTTGGACATTAATTAATGAATACAGAAGCAGCATATAACTGTCTTATGGGCTAAATTGCCATATTTTCATTATAAATTTGTCAATGAGCATGAATTGAAGGAGGTTGGATGGAGGTGGGGGGGAGGGAGGGTGGGGAGGAGGTGGTTTCCTTGGCTCTCTTAGATTTGCCACTGAATAAAATGTATAACATGCATCAAAATTGTATTTCTTCTTAGTTAAGATATCTAGATTGTGATACAAAGATTCTTACTTTTGTATTTGAAGATACAAGACAATCTTATTCAGGACCCCATTAGAAACCCTGTCGGCAAGCAACACCCAGCCATATACAAAGGCACTGCTTCCCTGTGTAAAATAAAACAATAATAGTGATGACTTAATATCTACTTCATATACTTCTTCACTCACACTGAATTCTCCAATGAGGATGGAGATCATACTCAGGGAGATCACCATTAGTGTGGCCCCTCCGATACCCAGCAAGATCACAGCAATGTAGATGATGTCTCTCTTCCAGTAGAACGCCACCTGTTTATGGTCAGGATAGGACGGTTGGAGCCAAAACCACATCCTAGAAAAATGTAAATGTGCAGTACATACCAAACACTAGAACTAATATTAACTTTACAAGGGTAATGGAAGTGGGAGGGGGCTAGGGGGGCACAGCAGATTAAGCATTGAATTGCATTGGGAAGCTTTTATTTAGTTTTTCATGAAATATAAATTGTTCACTTTGAAGCATCCTCCATCACTCCTGCTTTAGGTTCATTTTCTCTGATCAGATTATATACTAGAGCATGTGAACTGGCAATTCTTAAAGGATAATAATGCTATACAGCTCATGGTGGTAGCACTTACAAAGCTGCCCATATGAAGACGACTCCAAGAAAGTACATCATCTAAAAAAATAGAGCATGAAGTTTGAATTCAGGAGTGACAGACAGTAGCAGTGCATAAACAGCCAGAAATAATGATAAAGTATACAGTTAATATATCAAACTAGAACTTACATTTTCTCCTACTAGTCTGTTGATCCTCTTCACTGTTAGTGTGGCAATAAACATGGCAGCATAGAGAACTATAGGGCCTATTGACACGCTCGTCTATAAAAACATAAAATATGCCATACTTAGCTTCAGCATACTTATAAAAGTTTGCTCTTCTTATCAGCTGGTCATGTAACTTAAGATATTTAGCAATGTCGTAATTCTTGAGCTTGTTTGTATATAAATAATTTAATTTTTAATCTGGACATCACCTTATCCATGGCCAGAGTGTCCAGGAAGAAGAAAGGGAAGTTCTGCTGAGTAAATATGACAATGATTCTTACTGAACAGTAAGTAAAAATGACCTGCAATAAAGGAGCACCACAAAAATTAAAAAGAAACTATACAGGTATCCATTGTCCAAAGATCATTACTACTTAAAGCTATTATAATTGGCTGAAGTGGCTAAGTTGTGGAGAACTACTCTATTCTATAAGAGATGTAGTAATACTCTACTGGTCCACTTTGATATGACCATACATGGTTTATTGGAACCACACATGTCAACTTTTTTACTCAAGTGGTCCAGCCCAGACACTTGTACCTCTCTTGAGGCACAACTTCTTACTCACCAAGTAAAAATTGGGTTTGAGGAGCCATTGGTACCACTTTAATTTCTTTAAGACAGTGTACCCTTCACGAAATACGAAGTGGAAAGGTAAGGATAACAAAAATCCCACTCCGATCATTATAATGGCCATAACCTGAAAATGTATGAGGAAGGAACTTAAAAATACGGAATTATAGTAGCTATGTATTGTCCCTTACCCAAAACGCTCTTTGATCGGTTGGATCTAATTGAGATGCGTCGCTAGAGTGGCATGTGCTGGAATTCATGGAGTTAGACTTGCCTTCACAGCCAGGGGCTGGTAGCTCTTCCAATATCACCCAGAATATTGCTAGGGCCAGCAGGGTGCCTCCAGCTTGGAATACAAATCTGAGGATACAACGATATGTGTCAGTTAGTAAAGATTTGGGTCTATGGATAAAAATGATTTAGTTGAACGTCTCTTACCTCACTGAATTGAGTTCTACTTTGGCTTGCTTATTGGGTGCTAATTCTGGAACCAGTGCCAGTTGGGCTATTTGCATTGCTGAATATCCAAACTGGAACGGAATGGTAATCATCGCATAGTACACGAGGTGATACTTGGGGTTACAGCCAAAGCAGTCGTGCCACAGAAAGAAGAAGGAGAGAGCAAATGTTATCAATCCAAGTAGGTGCCAAGTCTTTCTTTTACCGTACAAGTAAAAGGGGCAAATATCACAGAGTATTCCCACCACTGGGGCAAAAAGGCCTCCAGCTATTTGAGCCACTAGAACGACCGTTCCAGCATGTTCAAGCTTCAAAACTTTACTGAGGTACGTCGGCCCGTACGGGAACCACATGCCTACGATCCCTAGCACGTTCAGCATGTTTCCCATTCCAAAAGCAAGCCGAAACACGAGAGAAAGCTTCTGTGGTTCCCCAGTATCAGTTGGCATCTTGAGTGTCCAGGAATTCCAACGTTACAAAGGCCTTCTCGCCTAGCAATAATTTGGAACCGACAAGCGCGATTTTATTTTATTCACAGCGCGCAGTGGGCGTTTATGAGTGTTAGTTCAGCTAGTTGGACATGGTGTGCGTCTTTCCGTAGTTAAATTTAGTTCACGTGACTATAGTCGTGATTTATAATTCGCCTTTTTGTATTCCTTAGCTACATAGTTTGGCTGTTATAAATATATATTTTTTTGTTGTAATTCCTCCACAATCATATTCGGATTTGGAGTACTATAATACTATCAGCAAAACAAAACTAACATTGCAGGCATTAAAACTTGATATCATATTTTTTTATTTTCAGACTCTTAATAAACTGGGTTTTAATGCCTATAAAATATATTAAGAACCTTAAGAATTGTGTTAATTCTCACGGTATTGATATCTTCAAGGTCTTTGGGCTTAGGTAAAGAGTGGCATAACACAACTAAAACAAAATTGTTGAATAAGGGCCACATTTATCAATCAATACTCATCTGTATTAATCTCAAGCATCTAAATCAAAATGGCAACAATAACAACAAAACAAACATACACACCACAACAAGAAAGCAAATTAAATCTCATAGCACTCTAACAAATAGCTAATTAATTGTTGATGATTTGATGGTGTTGTATAATATCACAAATTAAAAGTGAAATCACAAAAACTCATAGCTATGCTGTGCATTTGAATATAAACAAAACCAAAATGAATGAATAATTGATTAACCAGACTAAATTTGTTACAAAAACAGAAAACTAACTCTTTTAATTTTTTTCATTTATTTTAAGAGTGAATTGGAAGTAGTTTAGAGTACAAATTCTGTGGCCTGGTAAAGGGACATCAAACATATTGGCACGTGAACCAATGTTATCATGGGAAGGTAATAGGAAGTATATCATGGCATGAATAAAATAGGAGGTATCAAGCACAGTAGGAAGTAGTCTTCTAAAGTGGGGAGGGGAAGGGGAAAATCATGAATATGTTGAACTGATGTGAACACAATTATTTAGTTTAGTTACGTCGAATGTTTTTACAAATGAATTGTCACAATACTGATTCAGAGAGTGTACCTACACTGTAAAAATTATAGCGTGAAAACGTGAATGCCCACCACCTATGCATAGTGTGTCCTTCACACTTTCTTCCTAGTGTGAATGCAAACTTAGTGTGAAATTCACACTCAATGGAATAGCATGGACCCTTTACCGAACATTAATTATATTCATGTGGAGGCAAAAACCAATGCTATTATCATTGTAATCTACCTTATAAATGTTTTGTACACTTGTGTGCTAGATAAGATAGTTGACTAAGATTTTAGTCGTCTGGTTAATGAGATCTTGGATTACACCAATCTCTTTTTGGAAAAAAAATGTTGATATGTGTTACTAGAATCAATATAACTTAGAATAATTCAGCATTAATGTAAGTATGAATTCATAGTGATTGTGGTGAGAATTCACACTAAATTTGGTGCGCACTTCACACCCAAACGATGAGGTGTGCGCATCACACCATATTTTGGTGTGACTATTGTTACAAGTGATTCACGCTTAATTTGGTGTGAACTACACACCTTTTGGTTTACAGTGATATAGCTATGCATGTGACATCACTGATGAGGCAGAAAACAACTGGTATATCAAAAAATCATGTTGTGGCCAATCATGCCTGACATTAACCCACTTCCTCCCTTACGCTCAAAGTCCAATATGAGATTTGTTTTCAAAATAAGAAATTCCGTCAGTAATGTTAAACCTCTTTCTTTATCTCTGGGTATATATATATATATTGGAACGAATACAAAGAAAGGCTACCAAATATATTATCAATGACTACAGGAATGACTATAATTTAAGACTCCTGACTTTAAACATGTTACCACTTATGTACTGGTTTGAACTACAAGATCTCCTGTATTTTACCGACACAAAGAGTGGTTATAATGGCATATTAAAACATGTCTTTACAAAACTAACACTTAAATAGAAATTTTTACTTTATCAGTATTGTCCGACTGTGGAATGCAATACCAAGTAGCATAATTAACTGTCCCCACAAATAGATTGCAACTGAGAAAACATTTTTGGGAATAAATTTTCAACGTTATTTTGAGCCTGATGATTTATGTACTTATCACTACATATGTTCATGTTCTAGATGCACGTATTGTTGATTTTCCCCCTTTTCTTTCATTTTCTTTAAAGAGCTGTTCTTTTGATTGTTTTCAGACTCTCAGTAGCCAAATTTAGTAACTATCGTCACCATGTTTATTACTAGTCCGGCGTAGCCAGACCCTTTACCAAACCGCTACGCTTTGCGCGCTACGTGGGTATGGCTACGCCAGACTAGTTCACCACCCCATTCTGTCAAAGGTGAGCCATCCCGCAGTTCTTATCAAAGAATTCTTCTGATTGGTCACCCTAGCCCTAGCCCTAGCCCTCGCGCGGCGCTATAATTGGTCACATGATTTGATTAACCAATGAAATGAGTTTTTTTTTATAATGAACTGCGGGACTGTAGTCCAAGGTCACTGAATAGCAAATTTAACAATAACTAGTGATGCGCTCTAATAGCACAAAATAGCAAAGCGAGCGATGCATGTTCCCTTCGAGAGTAGTTGAGTCTACAGCTGTATCAAGTTGATTGGTACCGTAATCCTCAGGAATAGTCTAATAAATAAATTAGGAACATTTAATGGCTTTTCAAAAAGAAAGATTCTTTACTTTGCTACCTGTTTCTGTTTCGTTTTAACTCTCCTCCTCCCTGCCCTGTCTTTTTCATTTCTTATCTCTCTCCTTACTCATTTTTCTTCTGGAGTTTCTAACGCCCTCAAAGTTCTTGACCGAGCGTTTCTAACGTTTTGTCTCTCTTTCGCAGAATTTGTTTCAAATACAAAATGTTGCTAAGAAGGTTACGCGCCCGTGCAAGAGCGTAGGAGAAAATGTGCACATGTACGCCCACGCAAGAACAAAAACAATTCCTAGATGACCTAACAAAAAAAAAAATATATATATATATATATATATTTTAACAGCCAATATTTTAATTAACCCGACGTTTCGACTTCTTGCCGAAGTCCTTTTCAGGGGTCAACTGAGGTCGAACTCTTCGTGGTGAATACCCTCAGTTGACCTCTGAAGAGGACTTCGGCAAGAAATCGAAACGTCGGTTAAGTTATAATTAAAATATTGGCTGTTAATTATTTCAGCCGAGAATGACTGAATCAATAATAATAATAATTGAATAATAATTATATATATATATAATATATAATACTTATAGCACGAGTCAGAGTACAATATGGGAAAATATTTTACGAGCACGCAAAATATTTTCACGAGCCAAAGGCGAGTGAAAATGTGGCGTGAGAGTAAAATATCATTCCCATATTGTACGACGAGTGTGATAAGTGATTTATTGCTTCTTTGAAATTTTTCTCAACCGGTTACAATACAATTTTCATTGATTTTACTCGCTACGCGCGCGCTACAAGTAGCGTACAATATAAACCGTACAATATGGGAGAATACAGAACGCTCGCGTGATGCGGAAATATTCAAGTAAAAATATCAAAGCTGCAATAAATATATTATATATATATATATATATATATATATATATATATACCTATGTCAAGGAAAGATTAACTTTAGTTAAAAAAAATTTTTTTCCTCTCTCATAACATCATTTTCATAGAATTTTTTGTATTCATTAGCGGAAGGTTGTGTAAATTCTGACCACCCAGTAATGTCACACCAATTTTATGAAGATGCTTGCTACAAAAATTTCACAAATAATTATGTTCATGTTTCCTACAGTTGCGGTAATCTTATGCTTTCTCCATCCCACCCCCTCTGTCAAAATATAAATACATAAAACAAATAATGCACATACAGACACACACACATACACATCTGCACACATATATGCACGTGACAGACACATTTCCCTCCCCCATCCAGAAAATTAGTCAAAGGTTGAGGTCAAACTGGTTGTGGCATAAGATTACAAATGCTGAAACTAATTGGTCACTGTTGTACAAACTAGATACTTCATAGTACTATCACTACCATTCAGTTCAGTATAGCATTAGTTTTGCTTGGATCAGTCATAAATTAGTCAAAACCATCTTACATTAAATAAAGTAACTTGGTCGTGCTACACATGTTTTAATTCTAATAAAAAAATTCCTTGCATAAATTAAGACAAGTTTGCTATAGTACTTTATATGTATTATTATTATAATTCTTATTCTTATTCTTATTATTTTTATTTATTAGAACAAAGACAACAACTTTTGTTAGATGAACAAGAAGAATGTAAAAACTAAACAATGCAATGAAAATGAAGTGCTGGAGGCAATTTAGTATTATCATCATATTCTTCATTGCTATTCTTTTTATACTTATTGTAACTTCTCTTGGCTAACCTGCTGTTCCTTAGCAAATCACTACAATCACAACTATAATACAATTTTTTTCCTGTTTGTTATTAATTTAGTATCTAGTCACACATTCTGATATCAATTGTATTATTCCCTGACAGTCTTTTATGACAGATGAGCTCTAATTGCTCTTGGGAATTTTTTTTGATTGTAAGAACAAATATAGCAAAAATATCGTATTGTTCATCGTATTGTACTATGTAGTATCAGTTTCTCATAAGGAGTCATTCTGTTTGATAATGGATGCTTTATAGTAGCTGCTTCATCATTATTTGTGTGGCACATCCTATTGTAGTGTAAGTAGTATTTTCATTATTTGTAAAACAAAGCGTCATGTGACTTGGAATGAACATGGGATAGCTACTTTATCTATCTATTAATAGTGTAAGCTTTTTAATGTCATAGTCATGCCCATGATGCGTACTAAAAGACGAATGATGTGTAGAGCATAGACAGTGTTTGGGATTACATACTAAATACACACAAGCAAAGAGATAAAAGATGATATCATTGCCATTACTAGAGAGCACACATATCTAGGGCAATTACTAGTTTACTTGAAATACACTCAACAACAACAACAATGACAACAATCACCAAATACTTACAACAGCAATAAAAAACACAAAAAGCAGCATTAATGATTAGCCAAAAGTTAAATAAAATGGCCGCTTCTAAGACAAACTTTATTCCCCGAGTTATTCTGCCAGTGTCTATGTAGTAAGGCTATAATCATACTCCATTGAATCCTGATTGGTAGATACATGTGATGGCTCCTCATCAGATTCTATTAGAAGCTTTCGCTCACTTTCTTGTATCCTTCCATCAGAAATGCGATCCTCTTCATAGCAACACCCACAGCAGCAATGTCTTGACAAATTGCCAGCAAAGCTGTACAAACTGGCTCTGTCTGCAATGGTATCTTCTGGCAACAGAAAAATTATATTACAATATAAATGCCAATATTTAAATTTTATTAGTGTTTGCAAAAAAAAAAAAATAATGAAATAAATAAATAAAATAAACAAATAAAATAAATAAATAAATAAATAAATATATAAATAAACAAAAAGCAGTATATAAAATACTCAAAATTTTAATTCTCCAGAGTGTGTGTATGTATGTATCAATGTATATACATGAATTAAGATGGATGGATGAAGAGAGTAGAAAAGCTGTACAAATTCAAAAAGGAAGAATAGAACACTTTTAAAACATCATCATCATCATCATCATTGATAGGGTGCATATAGAAGTATGGCAATTAAGGCAGGAGGCAATAGGAACATTCACTACTGTTCTTTTCCTCTGAGGTATCCCAACCGAACAAACCCCAACTGCTAGTATTAGCAGTAAACACACACAAAAATAGCAATCAAAAGTTTAGTACAAGCATAATAGTAACGATGAGATAGCCAACTGACAGTGTGGGAGAGGTGGGCAAAGTGTCTCCAAGTAGTGCAGCAAGTAACTTGTCAGAAGAGAGAGATCATTCAATAGAATTATTGTGTAATAGTTACATGTAGCCTTTAGGAGCAAGGCCCCAAGTAGCCAGCCAGCTCCTTCTTCAGAGAGAAAGGAAAATTGTGGAGTAATGGATGGTAGTGAGTAGGTAATGAAGTGAGTAAAGGTCAAAAGAAATTAATGAAACATAATTAATGAGAGGCGTGCATATAAGTTACATGTAGCAGTTAGGAGCAAGGCCCCATGTAGCCAGCTCCTTGTTCAGAGAGAAAGGAAAATTGTGGAGTAATGGATGGTAGTGAGTAGGTAATGAAGTGAGTAAAGGTCAAAAGAAATTAATGAAACATAATTAATGAGAGGCATGCCTATAAGAAATGATTACTAGAAGAGAGAGAAAGAGCATGTAATAAAATATATAACCATGGAGTCCAGCTCCTGTTCAGGATGTGGCCTGAATAATTATCACCATAATAATAATAACAATAATAATAATAATAATAATAATAATAATAATAATAATAATAATAATAATAATAATAATAATAATAATATGATTATAATAATAATAATAACAATATAATACTAACAATAATAATAAATAAATAAATAAATAAATAAATAAATAAATAAATAAATATTATAACATTGTTCTGCCAGGTTGACAACAGATACTGATTTGCTTAATAACAGCCATTATTAACCTAGTGCACATGCACGAGAGGGTTATAGTAGTCGTCTTGTCTGTTTGTCTGTCTGTGGATGTGGCCTGAATAATTATCACCATAATAATAATAACAATAATAATAATAATAATAATAATAATAATAATAATAATAATAATAATAATAATAATAATAATAATAATAATAATAATAATAATATGATTATAATAATAATAATAACAATATAATACTAACAATAATAATAAATAAATAAATAAATAAATAAATAAATAAATAAATAAATATTATAACATTGTTCTGCCAGGTTGACAACAGATACTGATTTTCTTAATAACAGCCATTATTAACCTAGTGCACATGCACGAGAGGGTTATAGTAGTCGTCTTGTCTGTTTGTCTGTCTGTCTGTCACAATCTGATTTTGGAGATTACTAACAATTTTTAACAGTTGATTTACATAGAAATAAACTTACTCAGAATGACAATTAAAGACTTTTATTGTGCTAGTTTTTTTTTATTATTTCGGGATGATTTTTGAGAAAACCTGAAGCTGTCGGCTCCACATGGGTACTTGTTTATTAGGGTAACATTCCCTATTGTCATGTCATAATCACATGAGCAAATAACTTCTTACTGCCCGTGATAGTTTTGATTAATGCAGGGAAGTTAACAGAGTGCTGAAGAGGAAGTTCACATTGACACAGTGAGTGTCCCTGGCCTATTTAGCTAATTCTCTTATGAAAACAGCAATTACATCTACTATTTTCATTTCTTGAGCTATTGATACCGGATTAGAATAGATTGGCCAATAAAATTAATTCTTCTTTTGGTCTGTGATGATTTTATAGCTAGCCAGTGTATAGTAGCACTGAGGGTTTGCACATTCGGTGCTTTATCGGCATTGGAGTAGAGATCTATTATAGAAATAGCCTCTTTATTTGGCTATAAGATGTCACTAAATGCACTTACTGATTAAAACGCCATGGTCTTGATGTGTCAGTACTTGCTGCTTTTTATGTTGGTAAGCTTCATAGAGAGACATCAGGCATATTGCAATAAGTCCAAGAGCTGTAGCAGCAAATGGTGTGAAGACTATTACATGCCTGTAGAACCCTTTTTCTGCATCTGAATGCCCTTTGCTGTAAATTTTAGAAGTAAATAATGTATTTAAACACCAACAAGATGAAGAGAAAGCTTTGTGATATCAATTTTAAAAAAAATTCTCCCAAGCTTATTGTTAAGCAAAGATAATGAAATTGAGTAAAATTGCTCAGATAAGAAGCATTACAGCTACATCATTCTTTGCTAAATGATTAATCATAGCAAATAGAATCTTCTGTTGTTCATTCAAAATTCCTTACACACACACGCTATACAAATTAATTGTTTAATGGGGGGAGGGGGGGGGGGGGAATTGACCATTATGGCCAATTTTTAGTGGTGGAAGTATATTCAGTCTGTCAAGAGGCCACTAATGTAAATATTTTTATAGGTACTTAGCTAAAAATAGACTTATTTTGTTGGTTTGAGTTGCCAGTAATGTGAAAATGGTAGCTGTCTCCCAATATTAGAAAAAAATAAAGACAACGGAAGAACAAGCAATTGATCAGCTGGATATATGCCAAAATTAACTCATATTTTGATATGATAGCTATGAACTTCCAATTTGGCAATTTACGCAGAAAATCAAGTTGGTAAAATCAGAAATAAGAAAAAATGGCTCAGACCCTCACTTAATATGCTACACAGTATAGGGCCTTCCAGCATAGTTAAGACACAAACAATAGCTATTAAAACTTACAAAAGATGATCTTTCAGTTCGAAAACAAGTTTGTTAAGAACTCCATTTGAGACTCGATCTATGAGAAGAACCCATCCATACACAAATGCACTGCTTCCCTGCAGCCAAGAAAGAAAAAATTAGCAACTGGTCATGACAAAAGCATGGACCTTTGTAAACATGTAGAATTATACACTGTTTCATGATATTCCTATATATAAAAAGAGGAAAGGGACTCATTATTAAACTTGTGTGCATTCCGAGGGATTGAAATGGCAGCAATGCTAATTAATGTGGGTGGTGCATGCATGGTTACAGATGTATAAACAGGCCCTACTGAATACTCTCCAATGAGGATGGATATCATAGATAGAGAGAGCACCATTAGGCATGCTCCACCAAGACCGAGAAGAATTATAGCAATGTAGATCTGATCTCGGCTCCAGTCAAAATTCCCGTTTGCAACGGTTGCTGGCTGCACCCAAAACCACATTCTGCGGGAAGGTAGATTTTGAAATAAAATTTAATCCCTGCTGTGTTTCAACTTACAGAGCTCCCCAAGTAAAGACCACTCCAACAAAATAAAGCATCTGAAATAAAATGCATGCATTGCATGTAATAATTTATGGACAATTAATTGTTCATTAATTATTATTTATACTTACCTTTTCTCCGATAAGATTGTTAATCCTTTTAACACTCAAGGTAGACACAAAGCTGGCCATATACAGTACAAGTGGTCCAATTGACACGCTCGTCTAAGAAATACATATTCATTGTAATAGATAATACGATGAGCAGTTAAATACTTCCTGTAATAAATATCGTATAGTAGTTCTGCCTAATGTATCAAGTATATTGTACAGTCATGGATAACTTTCTTTGTATGATTTCAGTTTATCAAGTGGACAAATTGTACGAGTAATAGAGGCAAAGCATAGTCTGGAGGAATCAGACAGAGTAGTGTTAGCACTCAGATAACAGTGCAATTAAAGATCCTTTGGGCTATACTTTCATTGCCCTGACTATTTGTGTGCGTGCTATGTATAAAATGTTTTGATATTATATCTCTAATAAAACTCAATAAGCAAATGAATTCATATAACAAGTTAATATAAGCGTATAAATTACATGCTGAAGCACACTTTTGCAAATTTCTTAATGTACCCAAGCCAGAACTTCTCTATCTACCATATGGTGCTTAAAACTGCCTGGTTGCAAAACACTGCACGGATTGCAAGTGAATACCTGAGTCATATTGAGAGTATCCAGGAAGAAGAAGGGAAGAAACTGCTGGGTAAAGATGGTGACTATTTTTGCAGCAATGAAGGCACATATTACCTAATAATGTGATATACTATATTCATCATTAGCTGTAATTATCATAACTAATTATCATAACTAATTAACATTGATCATCAACATGTATTTATCTAGCACTGCAATAATAGACAAACAACCAGGAATGTTATGAGATATAGTGTAGTTACTGGTATATTATTCAATAGTTTTTGAACATGTATCATCAGTGTCCTTATAATAAAATCCCATCTAATGAAATCACAATTTGAACTCATGTTGATCTGCAATACTTACCAAATAAAAATTAGGCTTAACAAACCATTTGTAGCCACTAAGCTTCTTCAAGGTAGTTTTCTTTTCCCTCACCACTAGATGGAAAGGTATGACCATTAAAAAGCCCAAACCAATAACTATGATTGCAGCAACCTATTATGGTTTACAATAAAAACAAATAATTATTTCAAAATTGAATTAGTTTTTACCCAAAATGCCTCTTGATCATCCTTATCCAGAGTGGAAGTA
>WLWD01004173.1_pt1 | contig 32647 bp, 21 predicted proteins | sample 6712731 | NCBI WGS metagenome assembly WLWD01 (sample SAMN12718690, study PRJNA576275) | sponge metagenome | isolation source: marine sponge | host: Mycale hentscheli | place: New Zealand: South Island, Marlborough, Capsize Point | collected 2014-11-01
TCAAACAACAATCTTGCTTAATTAATCTGTTCCTTTTCAAATTTGTATGCAAAGAATAACAAAAAGGTGTCTAATTTTATCTAGTTTGTGCGTAAAGTTAATGTTCTAGTTCCTATCACATTTAGGAAAGCATCATTCATTTTACTTACATATTTTTTGCCAGTCAAAAAAATTGTTGAATTTGAGGTTTATAGTTATCATGTCTTGAAATTTCTTAAATCATGAACTTCATTATAACACAGTATAGCACGAGTACAACAACAATAAAAAAAGAAGTTCAAACAATCATGTGGTTAAATTAAATCTATAGTCAAACCCCCCATATAAATGTAACCATATGTATAGTGTTCTGAATAATTATTTTTAAACTAGCAAGTACCCTGCCACACAGTGGCATTTGACGTTGTGCAAAGTAAGAATTGTAATTCTTAGTTAACATTCTCTACCAATGGTTAAAGTTAAAAAAAGTTTCCCACTCCTGCACTCTTTTTTCCTGAGCTACATGTATCTCAGCTTTTTTTTATCATCCACCTTTACTTTCTTCAGCTCTTTCTTCTTGAGTCATGAAGTCCCCTTTCCTTTGTCTACCTCTCCTGCTTCTGAATCTCTCTGTCCTACTACTACAATTGTGGACTTAAGCTTTGCTACACTTTTTCCTTTTTTTCGTACTTTCACCTTCCTATTTGAAACTGTCACCACCTTTACTCAACGATTCAATTCTACCCACCTTTTAGTTACAATTAATCACTCGCCTTTTTGCCTTCTCTTCCGTTCTTTTTTTAACGTACACTGCCTGCTTATTCTTATAAAATTAAACCTTATTATTTTCTAAGCTAAAAACTCTAATCATTCTTTTACTGTATACTAAACAACTCATTCCTTTGATAACCTTGTACTAGATTAATTGAATATAGCACAAATTACTTATATTTTAGTCTATGTACATTCCTGATGTATGGTTTGATATGATATTCAATGTGTTGCTTTGTTTACTTAAATTAAGATGTTCGGTATGTATTTTCGTGAATTTTGTCATAGTTCTTGCTGGAAGAATGCATAGCTCTTGGTCTTAAATTAACTTTAAGTTCTAAGGAGTATTTCCAGTATTCTACTACTACAGCATGTGAGGAAACCAATGTATCCAAATATATTCACCCTCTGTTAGAAGTAAGTTACTTGTGTGTTGTTGTTTTTACTTATTTTTGCTGTGTTGAAGAGATTTCATAGATAATTATCCTCTTATAGATTATTGTTTATTTAGTTTGTCTTAACTGAATGAAATACATATATACATCAGTGTTTTCTATGAAAATGTAAGCTATCTCAACATTACTCTATGCTGAAGGCCTCTAGCAGATACTACAATGAACTGTACCATGCATAAATATACAAAAGTTTCACTTCAAAGATTTTGATGGAACAAGTGTATAATGTAGTGCTTAAAAGTTTCAAAACTTTCTCGCTTTTAAATTTACTGCTCTAGTTTTTTTTGTTATTGTTGTCGTTGTTTTTTCACTATGTAGACACACTAAAGTCAAGATGCATACTATACACTATTAACGTTCAGTGTATATTATTGTGTGAGAAATAAGTCTTCACACTAGTATTTATTTCCTATAGGTATTATATTCTGCATTAGTGAAAGCTATACATAACTCCTACCAGCTTGAAAAATCTTTCTTACCTAGTTATTCTTAATAATGTGAAGTTTTCATCAAAAGATAGCACTATTGGTTCATTATGCTATATTGCATGTTGATATTTAGGTATCTATCAAAAAAACTATATTAATGTTAAAACAAGGATCACATGATAGCTCTCTCATTCGATGCTCAGCACGATTGCTTTCAGCAAGCGAAGAAATTGGTTACAATATATTTGGTGATGAGGCCTTAGCAATATTAATTGATTTTTGTTTGAGTTTCTTTAAACAAGGTGCAAGAGAGCAAGATCCTCTTCATATTCAAAGCTCTATGGAATGTTTTGCAATGGTATGTTGACCATATTTGTGTATTTGAAAAGTACATTAACAACAGAATAATATTTCGTGAATCATGATTCATAATTGGTTGTTGTTTTTATGTAGTCAATTTTTTAATTTAAATTTCAAGTTCAACAATTGTAGCAAGGAAGAAGCAACCAAAACATAGTACCCAAAATTTGTGTTTGCTGTTTTATTAACTATATGATTTGTGACCACAGTTTGTGGTGGTCCAATAGTGTCATATAGTGTGTTATGTACAAACATCCAATCTTAAAAATGCTAGTATAACACAAAGAGAAATCGTACAAGAAGAAATAAGCCTTTTGGTCACACGTTTGTAGTTAACATGTTATATTTTGTCTCTTGCATGTTTATCTTAGTGCATTTATATTAGATATTAAATAATGCAAAGGAGGAAATTATTTCTGAGAAAGTATCTTGTGAAATAATCAATACACTTCATTCTTTATTTACTGAGAGTAAGTTTTTCTTTTGTGTTATTATGAACTTATTTTTCACTCACATTTTATATGAATATTAGGATTAAAAACATTTTCCAATTTAAGTGCTCGTTATTTGGTATTGAAAAATGTTGATGGAGAAGGTAAGTTGAGGCTCCATTTAACTTTACTTTTATGAATAACTTTTTCTTTTAGGAATTGATGAAGCGAGGCAAAAATTAATTTTATTATTGAACATAGCAATAAACAAAGATATGAGATGTCTTTTCCCATCGTTTCATCAAGTTATAGAAATTTTAATATTCAGGATTTGCCGATTGCCATTGTGGCATAATTTAGTTTTAGCTCCACCATTATTAAGAAAAGAAGTACTGACTGATCGTGTGTTAGATGAAGCTTTGAAAGAAAGTGAGGTAATCACATTTATTGTATTTGTAAGGAGTTTTTGATTGTTGAAAATAAATTATGTCATCTTTATCTTCATATGTTCTATAGCCATGATAAATAATATGTGTGGGCTTAATTTCCAACTACTAAACTTTATAGTTTAGCAACAAAAAAAGTAATTGTCACAATCTTAAGTTTTGGCTAATATTAATTTTATGCCTATACGTAACAAATTAGGTGCTCAAAACAAATTGAGATGATTGAGCCACTAGACAAAAATAAAATACACAAGAGTGAGAAATACTATAATAATAGTTTCTGTTAAATGCAAGCAATAAGACTTGAAAGGAGTTTGGAGCCTCTAAACGCTGACAAAATGGCCATATTGTATTGTAAAAGTGACTAAGCTGAATGGACTATACAGTAATCATTATTGTGCTGACTAAATTTCTGTATGGCTTGAACGGGACATTTTCATTAATAATTTTCATTTTTTGTAATAGGTTCTCAAAGAATTCATGCAGCGCTGTAATAGTATAGGTTGGCTATCAAAATCATCATTTGAAGAAAGGTGGATGCAACTTCTTGGTGTTATAAATCAAGCAATGCCTTCATTAGAAGATATTGATATGGAAACTTTTCAAGCTAACTGTATTAACATTTCAGCTGGTAAGTTAATCTTAATATTACTAATTTCTATTTTTTTCAGCCAGCATCCACACTATCATGACCAAAATTCTAAATCTAACATCATTACAATTTTCAGATGTACTTTGAATATAACTGTTTCTTAGGGAATATAATATATATATATATACAGTATAACCTTTCTTATCTGGACCTCTAAGATACGGGCACTACCCTCTATTGGGCAGCAGTTAAGTTACCTTTGTTGGGTAAAGTAGTACATCACACTGAACAGCTGCTTATATAAGATTTGCTGGAACACGGTCTTTACAGCCTAAATTATTTATCACAGCCTTAGTAAGAACTAATCTTGTGATTCTGTACTACATGTAAGTTTTATTTAAAAAAATTTAATGCATGTAATGTGTTTTCATGTATTATTCTGAGATTAGGGCAATTCTAAGGTACGGGCACCCCCAAAACCAAGGTGCCTGGATAAGAGAGGTTTTAATTATATATAATACTTATTATATGAGTCAGAGTGTGATATGGCAAAATATTTCACGAGCAGGCTACTTTATTTTCACAAGCCAGAGGCAGAGTGAAAATAAAGCTTGAGAGAGAAATATCTTACCATATCACTCCATGAGTTGGGTTCCCCAAACTCCCAGCTGTTATTTTAACAGCTGTTCTAATCCAGTTGGGTAAGCTGCACCATTGGAAGGTGGCTGTAAAAACCAGGAAAAGTGATGAGCTTGGTTGGTGGCTATAACTACTAAATAATGAGCTTGCTTAATACAGCGTGAAATAACAACCATGAAATATCGTGAGTGATTTCAAGGGACATGTACCTAAAAATATCATTGTGAAGATATCTAGGGTGCAATATATATATTCATATATAATATACTTATTGCACAAGTCAGAGTACACTATGGGAAGGTTTTTCATGAGTACTCGTATTTTTTTAAGTTGAAGGTGAGTGGGAGTACAAGCGTGTGAATAATAATACGCACACTGTTGCCGTTACTGACAATGCTTTACCAACCTGACTTAGCTGTAATCACACCACCATTGACATTACTGACACTGCTTTACTAACATGGATCGGCTAATAACTTTTCACATATACTCTAGTTGTCATTTTTCTCACTTTTCTTGAGTGACCATTGTCATTATGGAAGACCATTTAACAAACAACTGGTGATGACACTTACTGAATGGCTGAGCTAACGAATTATTCATGATTACACACTGTCGTCATCGTTATTGACAAATAGTGTATTATTATAATATGGTGGCTATGTACATAATTTTCTTGGGCTTTAATAACTTCTAATTATTTTACACATAGCAAGTTGAATTTTTAGGAGCATGGCAGAGTGATCTCAGAACATATACAGTTTTGGAAAAACACACCATGATATTGCTGTACTAAAAGACGAGCAGCTGCTTTTCTTTTTTTCTTTTTTTTCTTTTTTTTCTTTTTTTTATTTATTTTTTTATTTTTATTTTTATTTTTTATTACTCCAAAAGTGTTCATAAATTTCTGATACATTATTCTCACAAATTCACCAACAACTTATTCATTTATATATTGTGGTCATATTGTTGTTTTTGCTTAAGATAAAACATTACACTCGGTTTTCCATTTCGCATAGATAATGGTAAATGTTGAGCTTACAACGTGCTATGTGATACAAAAAATTGATGGTAACTATATCAGTTTTACATAATCAAAGCATTTTAAAATTATTGCAATATCATGGTTTAGGTGAACAGTTTACCTTAAGTTTTCAGTCCTTATTATATTAATGAGAGAGAAAATTAGCAATTTTGCTAAGCTTCCTCCAATTTTACTCACAAAGTACATGTGGCAATTAATGCGTGCCCTTTACTGTTGGTATAAAAAATATATTTTACAAACTATATTAAAGATTTTGCAATTATTTTATTGCTATTAGTGAAACTTACATGAATTTATACTTCATACTCTGATCATGGGCAATACAAGGATTACTTTTGTCCATGTTTACTGGAAGGTTTAGGTCAGCAAAGTGGTGTAATTCAACATACTGGTCTCAAATCAGCATGGCTATATGGATGCCCAATTTTTTTTTCTCCGGCCAATATTAGCCAAACATCTCTAAGCTAATGCGTTGCTAGGCCTTGTGAAGTAGTTTGATAAATAGAGTAACTATTTACAAAATTGGAAAGTTGCTACATGATACGTATAGTAATAACATTAATTGTTATTAACACTTCATTGATATGTACGTGTGGCAGTTTAATATATATCAATATATTAGGAATAAGGGCCATCACTTCTTTGCTGTGTGGAACATTGTTGAATCCAGTACCAGGAGACCCTACTTCTTCAGAACCTGTCACCAGGCACCGTAATCCAGAAATGCTTTTTTTAGGAAGTGGGTAAGTTACTTGTGCGCAATTTTGGTAAGTTGATTTAAATGTACCTTCATGGACTAATTTTAGTACTATTGAAATATGAAAAATACCATGCACAATCATCCATGGAAATGGCATTGTAATAACTAGATCCTCTACATTCTGGCTAAATTAAGTATAATTATAATGAGGTAAAATAAATTTGTGATCTATTACTGTTATGTTGATTCTGTGAAAGCAATCTTGGTTAAATCCCTAAATTATTTGTGGAAAAAAATTATGAAATTACAATTTAACCATTTTTGTACCCAAGATTTTTGTTTGTGTAATGTTATAGGTTCAGAAAGTAGCTTTTTTATTGTCATATCGATTCAGAATTGGAAGAATTTAATTGGTTGTCTTAGCTGATTAGTCATTTGCCCTGGTTGCATCGAGAGACACTAACATATTTTCTATTAAATGTGATGGTGTGTAAAATAGAAAATATTTATTAACATAATTTAAGGCTTTTTGTAAAGATTATTGTTAAATTCTAACTACCAAATTTAATTATTAAAACATTAATATTGCCCTTATACAAAATATTTTTGATTTGTTATTATTGTGGTTTTTTTATGCTGCTTGTTGATTTTTAAAAGTGATGGTTTTATTTTGTTAGGTGTTCAGTTGTTATTGTGTTTTTTTTATGCTTCTTGTTGATTTTTAAAAGTGATGGTTTTATTTTGTTAGGTGTTCATTCGTTATTGTTACTTTAATGTATATAGTCCAGGTCAAAAGTATACTCGAGTACGAAAAATCCTAGAACAAGAAATAATACTAACACTCGGTTCAAAAAAAAAATATGAGTAATTACTACCAATATATCGGATCATTGGGTGTTGAAACCATTTGTTACTCTTCTTTGTATTCAAGAAATGTCGAAAGAGATATTGGATTAACTAATTTTAGACATAGTCAAATTTCAGTTCAGTTATTATGGAAAATTACATCTAATGAAGGTGGGTCTTCTTTTATATTTTTTATGAATTTCTTAAATTTGTTTGTTTTTAGATGTATTACAGAATTTAGAAGATATCGATATCAAATCCTGTATTTTATCATTGGTTGATTTGTACATGCATTGGCTAACACAGCCCATCAACCAACTTTTACTGAAAGAAGTTATTTCTTCAATCATCATTCTGTGTGACTTGTTTACTTCTGTAAGTAATTTAATATTTTATTATAATTCTATCATGCTTTTTATTCAGAGTAGCTTGTACAAATGTCAAGTTACAGGGTATATTTCTATCAATTCCAGGTTATTGTGGGAATTAATTTGTTACAGGAAGAATAGGATAATTTAATTCACTTTTTTGTAAACACCTTTTACAGCCCGATCTATTTAAATGGATGCTATCTACCTTTACGGAGCTATATGATATTCATCCTGTAGAAGATTCATTGTTGGAATCACTATTATTGGTTGGAATTCTAAAAGCTACAGCTGTTCTCAAAATGGTTGGTTTAAATATTTGTGGTATATATAGTGCTTAATATGTGTATTTTTTTTTCTAGTTGTATATGAGCAATGTTATGATTTGTTACATTAAGTAAGCACAATAGATTTAACTAACTAACCGGGACAAGGACCTGTAGGTGCAAGAACAAAACATCCCCTCTAAGCTAGAACTCAATCAAGCAGAATTTGGCTTATTCTATAAGACTTAATTTTGTAGTTTGGTAGTCAAGCTGTTTAGCAAAGAAACTTAAGACTTCAAAAATAGCGAGGCAGGTAGAAAAGAGGTTCATTGTAGCTATCATGGATAGGCTATTCTTGAAGCACAAACTTTTGTCATTCGTTACTATAGTGGGAAAATATAGCATCTTTGAAGGTGATAGGTTGATGACATCCCAGATAGAGGATGGTCACTGATTTGTTTATACACAAAATTATGAGAATGTTTTCTGGCAAAATGACAATACTTTTCTCCGTGACTGACAGATACCCACAGTAATTAGATATTTCTTCTTCACCATCCTAATTAATTTGCTGACAGAAAATTTGTGACAGACAACATTGACCACCACAACTGCAGTAATTTTTTCACCAGATAAATGCCCATGTTTTTGTCAAACCTATAATCTAAAACATCAATAAGTAAACGTATTGGGCCATGCTCTTTAGCTTTATTGCAGCTCTAGTTATTGTAGGATATAATGTCACATCTGGGTGTTTATAGGCATTATTCCTAGTGAGTGAGTTAAATTCTAGCTGGTTTTCTGCCTGTTTTATTTTCCAAAGTGTCAATACTATGTAATTTCCGATTTTCCGTTACCTGTATCTAACTTAATTTTTTTTTTGTTACAACATTTTGAATGACCATAATTGTGTGATGTGATTTTTTTTTTTTATTTAGAGTCAATCTGATAGTGAAGGTCAGATTCGAATAGTAGAAAAAGCTCTTAGTGGAGACATTGCAGTTCAGGTATTTAGTTTACAAGAATTTTAATGTTGAAATTTAATGTTGCAAGTTAATTTTAATATTGTATGAATAAGCAGGAAAATTGTGCATAAATAGTTTATCTCTACTAAATAGTTTTATTATTTGGGTGGGGCATTGTTCCAGTTGAGATACTTGAAAAATTGTGTTGGTTTTCCTTCATTTAAAATTCATCTCATTTTTTGTTTTTGTTATTGTTGTCCAATTGTGTATTGCTCTGAATATATAGGTACAGCTCTGATATACTTTGTATGTAATACCTGCACATAATGGTTATATGTTTCTTTATTATAAGACTATCCTGAATAGTTCTCATAGTAAACATTCTCTCGTATTTCAAAAAATGTTTCGGAATTCATAGGAGTAATGCTTATGGTCTGTTATATGTATAATTCCAATTGACATAAAGCAGTAGTGAGTTCTTTGTAGGTTGTTAAGAAATTTTTTCTGACCTCATCAACCCTTTGAAAATAGATGACCTCACTGCTGAAAAGATGCCATGCTATTTTATATGAAGTAGAAGTCAATGATACATACCTAGAGATGGTCAGGAGGACTATAGAATTGTACCAACAAATTAGTCTCTGTAAATGTGATGTTTCTCCTCTTTATTCCACAGCATGTACTAATTGCTTATCTTATGAAATTGAAAAATACCTCCAAGTATTACAGCTTTGATAGAGACAGAAATATCCCATTAGGTCTTAAGAACTGCAGGCATATATCTTTATATCTTATGATACCTCAATATACCTCCAACAAATCACAATCAATTTCTAATCCATCTTAATAATAAATAGTAAATGACTTATCAATGTTGTTGGATTGTTAAAATAATTTTCTTTTCCAAGAATTGATACTTCATCATTATAACTCTTTAAGTTTGACCAGAAATTGTTAGGAAGAGTTTAATTCCAAGGCAGTAAGAGTTGTTAAATAATTTTCTTTTTTTGTATTTGTTTTTTGTTTTGTTTTTTCACTTCGACTGAAAAACCGATCTGAGTGTCTGTTGTGTAAAAAAAATTAGAATGGTCAATTCTAGCTTTGATATCTTGAGTGTCATGACTAGGTGGTTCATTTTTAAAGGCTTTTGGTTGGAGCATATTTTCAATAAAAAATAATGTGTAAACATCAGGATCCTAGCATACATTTTCCATGAAATAAAAAACACTACTATTTTATTTGCTCAAGTAGTGCTCCCTAAACCAACAGCTGATAGAGTGTAAAATCACCAGAAGTAGCAAGAAATATGCAAAAACCGTGGCTGATATTGATGATGTCATTTTGTAAGAATTGTCACCAAGGGGAGCAATAGCATTGATGCATTAGTAAAAAATAACCATTAGCCAAAGTAGATGCTGCTATTTGGATCAAATACAACTGTTATGTAATTATATTCACATTGCCAAATATTGAACTAAAGATGGAATACAAGCTGGATGTGTTATTTTCTAATATGTTTATGCTAGTATTCCTATTCCATAAAGCAGTTTAACTGGTACCTCTTGCGTGGAATCTGTGTCGAGTTCATTGTATAATTCTGAGATAGAGTCCTATGTTTGTTCACCATCAGATGTACCTTATATTACTGAAACAATTAAAAGTCTGGCAAAAATACAGCTATAAACTTGTTACAGATACTTGCTTAATAAACAATTGAGTCCGGCTTAGTGTTTTCTCTGCCTGATAAGTTTTGTGGTTGTAGCAGAGAGAAACATAATATATTTGTAGTTTAATGTAGTTTTTGTGTGGTTATTTTGTTTTGATTTTGTGTATGTCTAGACAGCAAGTTTGGAAGGAATTTTATATTTGAGTGAAGACCCAAGTAACAATGTCATAGCCAATTGTATTCCTTTTCTGAACAAATACATTTCTCAATGTTTTCTGGAGTATTCAAGGTTAGTTCAAGTGCAATATTTTCCTCTTTATTTTTTATTTTTTTTGCCAATGATGGGGAGGAGCCCAATATATATAGGTCAAAATGTATGACATTTAATACAGAGTATAAGTGATTTGAACATTTAGAGCATAAATTAAACAGTTGCTTATATTGGTACGCTTTTTTTATCATAATTTTTCAATAAACTTGTTTTGGATGGGAGAGGCCTTGGTCCCCCATGAATCCTTCCCTGGCACCTGACAATTGGTGAAGTATATGGTATAAAGTTTCGTAAAACATTCAACCAGTTCATTGTCAAGAAATTACTAAAACTAACCATTACGACTGGTTGCTTATGGCAACTATCTATTGTGTCTGCTTACTCTAGTAGGTAAATAGTAGGTTAAAATTATAGAGTTTGAGAAAGCTGTGCTTTTGTTATAATAAGGTGACAATGCCAAATAACTTGTGAAAGAAATTTTTGCTCCTTTCATCTAAACGTACCATTTCCACCTCAAAATAAACTATTTCAACCTCGACACATCTGTAAAAAGCTAACTTGTAAATGGTGCTGTATTATTATGGGAATAATAATCAATGTATAAAGTATGAGAACAGTTGTAGCTATTTTTAATTAATCGCTTATATATTTAGTTGTCTATAGACAATACTGCAAGATTTTTCAAATACTACAGCTTTTTTTACTAAAATTTATGGTTAAGGTTAAAAAGCTAACAAAACTGTACAATTCACTACCTTTTTGTTGGCTAAGAATACTGGCTACTACTCTCACATTGTTTTTAATTTCACACTTATATTGGAAAAATGACCTAGGACTTTTCTGCTAAATCATGCAGGCTTGTTAGTTAATAAATATGAACTTGTCTACTGTCATTACACATTTATTTTATTACAAATTTTTAGATTTAGTGAGGATCAATTAAAATTAATCTGGTCAGTCACTGTTATTGTAATAAGAGACTATCATCAACATATCAAGTAAGAATAATTTTCGACTTTGACTTACATTAACTTGTGTAAAACATGTTTTCTGTGAAGAGAGCAAATGTTTGTGAAGAATGTTTTGGACCTTGTTATTCTTTTAATGAATGACTCAAATATATCTGCTGCTTTGTTTCACTCACTTTGTTATGGTTTGGAATTAATGATACTTAACTTCTCACTTTCTTTTCATGAGAAGTCATCTATAATACGATTTTCTTCAACATGGTAAGTATTAATTTTGTTATTGTGAATTTACCATTTTAATGATACTCGATTAGGTTTTTGAAAGGTGAAAAGGGCAAATCTTTTGCTTCACTGGCACTTCTACTTCTTTGTATGTATACTGGTAGGTGAATATATAACGTAAACATGTCCATAATCACCACCTATGTAATAATAACATTCATAACTTGTTTTACCATCAAACCGTTACGTGGTGTTAAGTGTTCATAAGGTTTTAAGTGTCATGTGTGCATCTCGCATGGTGTAGTAGACATGTAGATGACCTGATCTCAATTTTAACTGTTCAGACTGTGATTGTAGGATAATCTCTCTCGTTATTGCAATATCTATTATTCTCATTAAAAGTTGTGTAAAGTATCAACATATTTCGAATTGGTGGTACAAGCAAAATTCAAAGGTTATATTAATAAAAAAAGTTAATGACATGAATAGCACAAAAATTGTTCTTAGTTTCAGAGCGCACTGTAGGAATCCAACTGCCACACTTGTCACACTTCACTTAACATACGAAGTTCCTATCATAGTCTGGGGCTCCTTTTCACCATAAACATAAGTGAAGTCGTTGCTACCTAAGCTATTTACTGTCAGAGTTGGAGAAAGTATGTCAACGGTGAAGTCATACAGCCAACTTTAAAAAGTGACGGGCATTCTTTATCTAATGTCAGGGGCAAAGTTGGGGGACTTTGGTCAGGTTTCAGACAAAACCTTTTTTTAAGCTCAAAACTTAGACAAGAGAACCCCTTTTCATAATTTCTAGGTCTGCCCCTGAATGTGAAGTTTTCCTATTCACTACTACTCATGGTAGCAGCCACTCTCTTGTTATTTTGTTAGTTGTTGCTGTTTTTTTTAGTTTTTTTTTCTTCTCTTTTTCCTTTCCCTCACTTAAACTTTCTTCTGGCTCTTATTCTTTCCTTTTACGTCTACTTCTCTTCTTTTCGCTTACTTCTCCTTTCCTTTTTTTTTTCTTTTTTTCTTTTTTTTTCTCCTTGTATTTTTCATCTTTAAATGCTTCCTTTCCTTCTTTTGCTTTTCCTTGACTTTTTCCTCTTGCTTTTCTTTCTATTCTACGTGCTTTCAACATTTCATAATACTCATTTTACTCGTGCATTAATAATTTACCGCCTTTTTGTCAGGGTTTGTACTTTACAGCAAACACATTAAAGATATCTGCTAAATTTGATCACACTAATTCAGCTAAAAACAAAGATTTCAGAACTAACATTACATGACTAGTTGTCACTTGCAGCCTGTCAAGTTATATTCAAAATAATGATGTTGTTTCCCATATCTGTGTTTTCTTTACCAGACAAATCATTAGCTTTATTAGCAACAATGGTTTTGAATCATTGCTTTAAACTACTTCATTCGATTCAAGAACTGATTCAGGTTTATCAGCCCCTTTGAATCAATAACATAATTCTAACATAAACGGCTTGTTTGAATATGCTTTGAGATCATTTCATTTGTGACATTGTCTATCAATCACATCTGAATTCGGACAGTAAATTTCACATTTTTAAACCGGATTTGATGTTACTCAAAAATGATTTTTCAAATTTAAAGTTACATGAAATCCATGAGCATCAACCAACAATATGTGTCTCTGGGAATTAAAATCAGTCAACATAATAAGCTCAGTCTCCACCCATCAAAACTCACTTTTATTGTAAACTATATCATCAGGCCTTTAAAAACATGTATTCATCACCCGAAAAGTTTTTGGAAAGATTATCATCAGGAGTAAAGCTATTCCAGCAGCTAAAGCACCACAGAGAAGTGTTGTGTATTAATACTTACCTGAACATTAGAATTTTTTTAATTTCTTTAACCTATCAATCACTCAATGCCGTTGTATGCAATGTAGAGACTTTTAAGTTATTGTCCAGAATTTCAACCAACAATATGTGTCTCTGGAAATTAAAATCAGTCAACATAATAAGCTCAGTCTCCACCCATCAAAACTCACTTTTATTGTAAACTATATCATTAGGCCTTTAAAAACATGTATTCATCACCCGAAAAGTTTTTGGAAAGATTATCATCAGGAGTAAAGCTATTCCAGCAGCTAAAGCACCACAGAGAAGTGTTGTGTATTAATACTTACCTGAACATTAGAATTTTTTTAATTTCTTTAACCTATCAATCACTCAATGCCGTTGTATGCAATGTAGAGACTTTTAAGTTATTGTCCAGAATTTCAACCAACAATATGTGTCTCTGGAAATTAAAATCAGTCAACATAATAAGCTCAGTCTCCACCCATCAAAACTCACTTTTATTGTAAACTATATCATTAGGCCTTTAAAAACATGTATTCATCACCCGAAAAGTTTTTGGAAAGATTATCATCAGGAGTAAAGCTATTCCAGCAGCTAAAGCACCACAGAGAAGTGTTGTGTATTAATACTTACCTGAACATTAGAATTTTTTTAATTTCTTTAACCTATCAATCACTCAATGCCATTGTATGCAATGTGGAGACTTTTAAGTTATTGTCCAGAATTGTTTAAAGCAAGGCAAGACATTTTTAACTACTTCAGGTCCGCAAATTCCAGTTCTGCTTTTATCCAATTTGTCCAACGTATGAAGTAAGCTCAGGGTATCACCTGCAAAAGTTTAACCACCATCAATTACCTGGCCCAGACTTCTTATTAAAATCGATCAGCTATTTCAGATTTTTGCTACTGCCAAAGAATAAACCATTACTGTATTCTTAGTTAATGAAAAGCCTCTGTCAGTCGTGTTAATGAGGTACTTGCAAAGAGTATCTTCCTCAGTCGATGTCAAGACAAACACATATCCTTTGACCCTACCCTCTAAAGTCTTGAGGAACTGAATAGAGTTTTGCAGCTTTGGAAACATAGGATTCCTTGTTGTTAACAGCATCCAAGGTACTCCATATCTTCAGTTATCCAATTGTTTCTTACATGCAATCATCACCAGGGCTAGTAAAAGATATACACACCATGATAAGTTAGCCTGGCTAGCAAGTAATCTGAAACCACAAAATAAGCAGGTAACAATAAAAATGTTTATTTGACAACAGAGTAAGCTAATGCTTTGCCACACATTGGACACACTATTTTTCAAGATCTGCCTAAGCAAGTATAGGTCCTCAGTGATTCTCCTATTCGTCACCCTAAGATACTCCACGTACGTACTACCGAGACACAATTCAGCCAGCTCTCCCTACTGGTAACAAATCCTACTATAGCACAGCAAACTGTGACATCAATGATTATAGCAAATGCACAAGCATACATATGCCTACTATATGTAGTGCGAGTGTAACGTTCAGTTAGGTGGTAATAGGTGGACGTTGTCATTGCTCGATGGCAATGTTAGGCATACTTATACTACTGTGTATGTTTATATATTTTATGATCATAGATGCATACATATACATTTTGTTTTAAAGGAACAGAAGTCCATACTAACTCTGGAATCGAAGACTCATCACTTCCGTTTGAAACTGCTGTTCAAGCTCGTGAACAAGTTAACAACTTAATTGAAAAGTAAGTATTAAAAGGATTAAATGGTTCTTTGCTATTGGTGGGTGTTAAGGGTGTAAAATAAAGTAATTTTGGAATGTGTTTTAATTTATTCAACTTTGGCAAAAAATCAAGGAACTGTGAAGTACGAGATAAATTTGTGTATCAATGATCTTATGAAAGTAGACTTAAGTCGTAACAAGATTTTATAAATATAATATAAGGGCAATATATTGATCAGAAAGAAAGTAGTGCGAGTGTTAAGTTAAAGCAGGAGCATCAAGAAAAAATAAGTGCACATATATTTTGTTCATAGTGTACAATATTATTGTGGCACTATGATGTGGAAAAAATAGTATTATAATAGAGAAGGAGTGATAGACGTTCAGTGCTGTGTATTTTAATTGAGTGTATCACTGTTTAATTCTTATACATAGCTGCTAAATCCATGGACCTTAAGCTAAAATAAGAAGTTACTCAATGCTCTGGATATATTTATACATAATAAGGGATAATTTTCAAAATGAATGTTTGATGATTGGATGAAGGTTTGTGGTGATTAGATGAATGTGTTGATTAATTTCAGTGATAATTGATCGGGAGATGGAACAGTTCTTCAAAAAATTAAATGTGTAAATAAATAAAAATAATTCATAAATACAGTAAAACTTCTATTAAAGACTCCTCTGAGAAGCGACGACTTCTCTGGAGGGATGAAATCATGCACTCCAGATTGCAACCACAATTAATATAGTGCATTTAGAACCTTTGAGAAGCAACCACCTCTTATCTCTTACATAAGTGTAGCCTTTGGTCGCTCATAGAGGGGCGAATGCATTCATTACGAATGACCAAAGGCTACACTTATTGAAAATTGAGATTGCAAGTCATGTGTAAGCCAATTGTACAGAATGCTACGCAACTTACAGTAACAATTTTGGGACGTCTCAGCTAAAAGCTGGCTGACTGTTTTATGTTTTAGCGGCGAATAGCGCCTCAAACATCATCCCCTTCTTCTGGAAGCGTTCTTTATTAGAAATTACATCTCCAGCACATCTGGTTCTAAGTTAACTCTCAATCCAAATTGCTGTGGTCTTTTGATATGTTAATCAGGATGGCTTTAGGGTTGTTCTATTTTAATAGTTAGATTCTTGTTTGAGGACTTCCGTTCTATTCCCATTCACTCTGTGTCCTGAACTGCAACACTATTTTTTTTAGTCTCAGGTTTTTACACTATACTTGAGTTACATAGATTGACACTTTCTCACCTAAAGGGGTCTGGAAAAAAGCAAAGGAAAAATGTGAAAAAATCTTAGTTGTCACCGGGGATTCGAACCCAGGGCCACTGATTTTTGATGTCGACCGGAAGCACCTCCCCCTCTTTGTAGCCCCTCCATGCCGCAGCACCATTTGCTGAGTAGTAGTTTGGCACGGGTAGCCGCTAGGGACCCCACTCCTAATTAACATGTGCTAATTGTGGAAATTAAAGGGACAGGGGAAGCCCCTTTGTTTAATCTTTCCCACATGTACTGTCTGAGCAACTTGTTCCCGCTCTACCTATCACGTGATGCTGGGCCCACACAGCTCAGCATCCCTTTACCACTGCATAGGAGTTCCCACCTATGATTAACCCCACCTAGCCTGTGGCTAAGTGGCCATTAATCCCACGGCTCCCATCCTATGTCTGCAATCCCGTGCTGTTTCCTTCCTTTCAGTCTCTGAAAGGAAGGAAAGTTTCCGTGTGACATTGCGTCTGCTGCGCTATTGCGAACACCAGGAATGTGCTTACACACCAGCGACACCTCCCACCTGGCTAGGAAGAAGGATAGATACCTCATCAGATGCATGGCTCTGTCCATCTTGCATCATCCAGTGTTCACAATGGACACCACTGCGGCATTATCGCAGAGGCAGGAAACAGAGAGACCTTCCCACTTGTTGCCCCAGACAGCGACACTTAGCACAATAGGCAACTCCTTGACAGTGATATGGACACCATCCCAGCTATCCGGAAGCCGCAACTGGAACCAACTGCCGCTTGATGTGAACGCCCCACAGCCCCCATGAGCCAGAGGCATTAGACGTCAGCACAATCTGGGGTGTCCTTCGACACACACTCCTCATCGGGCATGCACAATTCCAGATGGGCAAGAAGCAGCCCCACCACTTGAGGTCAGATCAAAAGGCACCATTTAAGCACACTCAGTGGTGCAGATCCTTGAACACTTGGAGAGCTCGATCATGCGCCACAGAAAAAACCTCCCTGGTCTGACTGCACAACATGCAGTTTGGGTTGCCAAACAAAAGAAAGTCGTCCAAGTAGTGGATTCTTCCACTTCATCTGAGTTCTCCAGGATCCACAGCAATGCATCAGCCACTGCATTGTATAACTTAGGGGCTGACCTCAGCCCGAAGGGGAGGACCTTATCCACATAGACATGTCCCTCCCAGCTCTTACCCAGCAACCATATATCCCCTGGGTGTACCGGAACTGTTTTGAATGCGCCTTCTACATCAGATTTGGCTAGAACAGTGCCACGGCCCTTGGCCAACCACCCTCCTGCAAGCCTCATCAACTGAGGTATAGCAAAGTGAACAGACCTCAGGCTCAATGCCTTCGTTCACCATGAGACCTCTCGGGAATTACAGGTCCACAATCAGGCGCCACTTGCCTGACTGGTGGCCCTTTGGAACAAGCCCGAATCTGTTCACCTGCACTTGTTCTACTACATCAGGCCCCAGTGAGCCCAGTACTCTTCCGGCTGCCAACTCCGACGCCAGGAAGTCACGTATCACCTCAGGCCTCACGTCAGCTGACTGCATGTTAGACGTGGCGCTGCGGCACGACACTGACCCATGCCGAAACCCAATCCGGAATCTGTCATGAAAGCCTTCTGTCAAAATTTTGACATAGGTCCTGTCTGGGTGACTGGCCAGACACTCCTCCCACAACCATACTTGAGTTGGCTGACTTTCTTCTTTGTGGTGGGGCTATCGGAAATTGTTTGAGTAGCTATTCTGCTGCCACCAGGGAGTTAGATAAAGTCAAAGCTAGGATTGAGAGGCTAACTGTAGCTATCAAACGGGCCTGCGTAGGAGAACTAGTCTATTCTCTGGTTGAATTTCATGAATATCAGCTCGCACACAAAATCTCATACACACAGATAACATCGACGAGCACAAAACTTCGAGTAAACTGAGGCTGGCCAAACCATGCTTCTTCTGGTGACTCTAAAATATGATTGACAGATTATAACAAGATATCCACAAATACTTTTCACAGTTACACAATACACAACCACAAACATTAATCACATATACACAAACACACTTCTATTTACATTAATGAAATTATGTTCTTCTATGCAAATGTGTTACAGTACATTTTCCACACTCTGGCAGGCCCCGGGTCTGCAACTGGAATGTCCACAGCGTGAGGTGAAGCCAAGTTTGTTTACACAAACCGTCTACATTGAAATGTCTCTGTCGGGCCTGCAGATGACATCAAAGTCAAACTCCAAACGCTTCAATTCTGTCCCACCGTGCTCTTGTGTTTTAAGGAAGTTGAGGTTATTAGGGACGTCAGGGCTGTGTGATCGGTCACCAAAGTAAATGGCAAAATGTGATGAATGGCATGAATGTCAGCCAAATCTTCCAACTTTGCTGCTGATTATCGAGGCTCTGCCGCTTGAAGCTGTTTGCGATAAAATGTCATTGGCACATCAGATCCCTCTCTACGAACATTCAGAATGGGACCTACACCCCGAGCACTTGAGTCGGTATGTAACATATACAACTCATTGCACAATGGCACATTCAAAACAGAGAATTTGCATACATAAAGAGGTACGTACACAAAGCACAAAAAGCACACGCCATGTCATCATCCCATACCACATTTTCAGCTGTGGATGTGTGTGTGAGCAAGGCTGCAGAATTAGCGAAGTGTTCAATGAACCTCTGGCAGTATCTGATGGACCCAAAGAAAGCTTTCAGGTCCTTTTTGGGCCCTGGTGTCTTGAATTCTGACATAGCCATTACTCTGTTCTCAATACGGCAACAGCACCACCTCCAATTTTGTGGCCTAAAAACTCTACATACAGTTTCGCCCAAATACACTTATCCCGTCTCAGTTTGAGACCAGCGTATTGAATTTCAATCTAAACTCTCTTGATATGTGAAGCATGGTCCTTAATTTTTCAGAACCTTCTCTAGATTCGGCACCATCTGATAATAGCCTTAGCTAAAAAATCAGCTTAAACAGAACAGGTGCTTTGCCAACTTTCAATAACAAGTCCTCTTGGCGTGAAATTGGAAAGTGTAGTTAGGCGGTCGCTTTATTTATTCCCCTATAGTCAATGCAGACACAAACTGAACCATTCGGTTTTGGTACTGGTACAATCGGGGCTGCCCACTTGGAATCTGAATCCACTAACCAACCGTTTGAAATTAGTTGATCTTATGCAGACTTCACCTTGTCATACATAGCATCTGACATACAATAGGGTTTGCATGCAAAGGGCTTTGCACCATCCTCAATCACAATTTCAACGGGTTTCGCAACATACTTATCAATACTACCATCCAATAAATCCATGAAGTCGTTCAACAGAACAGTAATCTTTTCTGACACTACATTATTTGTACTACCACTACGCACAACTTTACTATCATCAAGACTTACGTCATTACCCATAATAGTAACACTATTCACTGCATACAGCCTATTTACATACAACTTGGCAGAGTTGATGTGTATAGTTTTCATCTCTCCTGTCTCACAGTGTTGTATCTCTATGCTATGTACTTTCACAACTTAATATGGACCAGCCCATGAAACTTCAAACTTGGTACTCGCACCTGGGATTCTCATCTACACTAAATCATTTGCATCTAGCTTCCTATTAACTTCCCTCTGTTACACAGTTCATTTCTTTTCCTAGATTCACTCTAATCATTGTCCACCATAATATCCCTCATCAAATCCACTTCTCCGTAAGTGTCCACTCGCAAACATTGCATAATCACCAACTGCTGCTCACATAATACAGCTATAGAAATGCTATCTTTTACAACATTCACCCCTTCTCTTCGCTCAAAATGATTATTCTCCTTCTGGCTGTCTCTTCAATCTCTATTCTCATAATTCTGGTTTACACGGCTTCAATTGAATTTTCAGGCACTTTGGACTGCTTATATAGCTCAGACAAAAGGATTTTCATTTTAGATTAACAAAGTCTAACCTAAGCAGAGCTTTACGATCCAAATGATAACTCCCTGCAACCTTTCCAACCATTCACATACACCAACTTTCACTCATTGCAAGTTTAAGTTAAGTTTCCCTTTTCCTGTCAAAGTCGAACGCATAAACCACATCCCTAGTGTAACTCATTTCTGAAACATTTTGAAGGTATTAATGAAATGTCAGTTCAACTTGTCCTATTTATTCCTGTCTTTTTTTTTCGACTGGTTCTTCCGATTTAGACGGTCATTGCTATAGTGACCTGGCAGTTGGCATGCAAAGCACACCACTCTGACAACTCTCTCTTACTGCTCCAACAATCAGAAGTCTTATGACCATACTTGTCACACTTATCATAAGTAGGGCGTTTACTTGTGAAGGAATCTCTTCTCTTGTAAGTGTTGATCTCTCTTGTGTACATATTATATGTTCTGTGCACAGCCATCATCCCTCTTGCACAGTGATGCACTTGGAACTGGTGAGCATTCTAGTCTTCCAGTCAGTTCTATGCACTGTGATGAACACAATCATCATAGTATTGGGAAAACTTCACCGTCGCATTTACCTTACAGTAACATTCTGACAATTCAGACTTGGCAAAGTTAACTGAGTCTACCCCATTGAGTTTTGCTCTAGCATCCAGATCTGGCCTCATAAAAGAAAGGCTGCTTGTAGGGATGACTGTCCTGTTTACATAAAGAGTTTACTGACAACTTCTTTTAACAGAGAGCCATCTACAATAGAAATACTTTGTAGTGATGCCATAACACTACCAGTCACAGCATCTGGTAGTTGCAAGGCATTCCTGCCATCATCTATACCCAATATAATAGAAAGTTCTTTATAATCTCTGAGTGGCACTAACAATACTATTAAAATGGAGTAGCTAGATTTTTCGTCACAGCAGTACCAACGTCCTTGTTTTGGTCACCAAAAGCTCTAAGCAACTATCGTGCCTTGTGTCCTTATGTACCAGAGTACACTAGTATCAGAACACTTAATATTTCGTATATCACTCACAAGTCTAGGCCAAATCTTACTATAATACATTTTGGATTATTTGTCAGAAACTGTTTTACCTAACCAAGTCTCGGCATCGTTTTTCAATGTTCAGTGTAATTCAAGTAGGTCTAATTGAGAATATAAAGTAAGTATTCTTACAGTTGACATTCATAAGCTATTCTCGGTATTTATCTCAAAATACGTGAACACTACAAAGTCTTTCAGTAATTGAAATAAATGAAAGCGGTTGGTGTGGCACAAAATTTTAACTAGTTTTTTAAAATTGAATATTCAAACTTTTACTGAGACCTCATTGTTACTTGAATTAAGTGTGTGGGTGGACTTTAATGTGTTCAGAGTGAGTTAGCGATGCCACCACTTTGTGAGTTGTGGTGGGTTCCTCCTCAAGGCTCACTTTCGCCCAATGGTTTTGGGACTTCAATATTCCTTTCCTTAATTTGGAAGATGCAACTGAGCCTTTTAAATTGAATTTAGTATATGTCATTATTAATATTTTTATATGCTTTATTAGATTACGTCATGGATCTGAATTAAATGCTGACCTTTTGGTAGACATTTTGCCTCGCATCATCACAGATTTTTTGTCACCTATGGAAGTACTTCAAACAGTAGTTACGGATTTTATAAGTCCACATCAAAACAAACCGAAGATATCTGCAACTATTTTATACGAGGTACTGAATGTGAATATAATAGGTGCCAATCATAATTGCACCTTAATATCATCTTGTTTGTTATGTTTTCTTTGCAGACTGAATTTAGGTATTCAAGTGATTGAGTTTTATTGTAAATATATAATGTGCATGGTACACAATTGCTTATTAAGGGCATTGTCAGCGAAAAAGGGTGTGCCAGGGGTTGTAAGTTTTATCAATGATTCTTTATTAACCCTCTGTGCATGTGCGAGAGGGTTATAGTAGTCGTCCTTTCTGTAAATCTGTCTGTCACGCTCTGATTTTGGAGAAAGAAAATTAACTGTTGAAGATTTAGATATGAACTTACTCAGAACAACAATTTAAGACCTTATATTATGCTCATTTATTGAATTTCAGGCTGATTTTGAAAAAAAAAACACGAAGCTGTCATTTCTGTGTAACTACTAGCTTTTGTTGGTAATGACCATTGTGGTTACATAATAATGACAGGAGCCAATAATTTCTTGCTGCCGGGAGGCGAAGTGCTGGAAGTCAATTTTCACGTTGAAAATATATACCGGTGTCTCTGGACTGTTTTGTTTCTCTTATGAATGCCACATTACATCTACCATTGTCATTGCTTAGCTATTAGTAGTGCATGTTTGCAATAGCCAAATAGATATTCTTTTGGTCTGAGATGATTTTGTAATAGCTTGCTAGGGGTATAGTAGCGTTGAGAGTTTTCATGTAGCAAGCTGACTAAATTATTGCAACAATCTTGGAATAGCTATTAATGAAGAAGGGTGAACATACCATAAATGGTGACAATTCACAATGTATGCAATTTCCCAATGCAATAATTAGGCAAATGAGTCAAACTTCTCTTCAGGGACCCATAAAAAGGAGAACCAGATTGGTATGTATCTGTTAAAGAACTAGCTTGTGTTCTAATAGAGTGTGGCTATTTGATCAGGATATCCTCTTCTGGCATGAAGGCAGTCATAAAATTTGCCAATGGTTGAAGCCATTTTATCAGGACATCATCTCCTTGCTTGAAATTCCATGATTTATTTCAGAAAAAGCTGGTTACATTTTGTCCGAGCAACTTCAGCTATTGTTGGTAGTGCCCCCTATAGTCTCGTCATACTCACGTGAGCAAAGACGCTCTTTGCTGCCTGCTACACATATTCTCAGCAATTTACCAGTGTGCTTTGAGTTTCCCATTGAAACTACTGGTGATGTGGGTATTGCTTGTATCTCAGAACACATTAATGTCTACTGTTTCGTTGCACAAGATCTATATGGATTTGCTCAAGCCTTAATGACTAGCATGAGCTACAATATTGGCATATTCATAATGATACTGCTCCAATTATATTATTCTTTTTGTCTTTGTAATAACTAGCTAGTGTATAGCAATGCTGAGGTTCATATTCTTAGTGCTTCATTATTGCTAGCAAGTACCCAATGGTGATGTACTCACTTTGGCAAATTAAAAATGCAGTAGCCAAAGGTCTTTCCTCTTTTTTTTTTACTAGTTCCTCTTTTCAGCTCATAGATTCCATTCTCTTGCTTTCCTACCTCTCCTGCTCTTCTTCATCTCTGCCTTATTAATCACATTAATTTCTTTATCGCGTTCCACTTAATGTGACAATGATTTAACGTGCACTATTGTGCCATTTGATGTTCTAAGTTTAGGAAATTAGAAATGCTATAGCACAATATAGCTATTTTGTTTATAAACTTTACTTTATTTCTTTATTTAAAATGTTACATCAGTCGATCTTTTCACTTGCTACTATTTTTCTTGACCCTTGAATTCTCAAGTTACTCTATTTTTCTTCTGCCTATAATTTAGTGGTTGATTATAGTACGAGAATAAAACTCCACTTAGCTAATGGATTATTCGCGAATACAGACACCTGGTGCTTAGTTTTATAGTGTGGGGGATAAACGAGGCAAGACCTAGGAATTTTTTTTTTAATGTTATAAGGCACTCCAGGCATGTCTATGCCATTTGACTGGACATTATAAATGGTAATTATATGAGACTACCAAGTTGAGGATTAATGGTTTAAATCCCACTTATTTTATTGTCAACTTAATAGTGTTGAGAACTTACGGCTTTACCGATTCAGATAATGATGCATTATCAGCTCAGCTCATGAACTATTTATGTATACGACACACCGTCGATAGTCATTGTGACACGAAAGTATATAATTACCTAAATTACTGTTATCCTTTCTTATAATATAGTAAATTAACAACTTTTTTGTATGACTTTCTTTTGGTCGGACTAACAAATACTGTTGGTTTGAAAATCCACCTGTCATGCTTTTAAGTGGTTAAGAAGTGATGGCATCACCAAAATCTTTCAAACACTCGTATGACACCTACTAACTTGTAGCTACATGCCCTACTTAAAAGTGATCATTGCTTACATTTCTCTAAACTTACATCAGTCTACCATTGGGAGAGTGTCTAACTAGGGAATTTTATGCATATATTTGGCTGAATACTTGAAGGATTTCCTAGAATGCTAGGATAAAAAATCTCTGCCATGAATTTAGCCTGCTCATCACTGTAACCATACATGCTAGATTAATGTATCTGAATCGTTGTTTAAATGGTCAGCGAGAGACATTACCCATTGAAATTACTTCAGTGTGTAAATACGTGGTTTCCAGGTTGGATGAGCACTTCTTGGATTTTAAAGCAGTTTGTCAGTAGTTATGGGAGTATTATTACTATTTATTACATCTGCCAGTCAGAGGTTACAGTCATGAAGATGGCTATACTAGAATGTTCCTCAAAAGTGAACAAATGCTAATAGTATAATGTGGGGGCCGAGAGAGAGAAAGCCAAGCAGGAACTCGTTGAACTCTGAACTCTTTGAACTCTGAACTCTTTCATGTGTGTGTGGGTATCTAGTTTTTATTTCATCATTATAGCGCGAGAAATGACGTTACGCACGTGGCGCCACGGGCCTCAGTATAAATAGCCCGCGCCTGGTGAAGTTCTGTACTCGTTCTGTCTTTTTTGTTCTACTGACTGTTTCTGTTGTGTGATTGGATTAAAACCCTATTACTTGGCAGCACGGTTTGGGACGCGTAAAGAGTAGCTCCACATAGCTGCAGGACACGGAACTTGGTGGCAGCAATTATACTTGTTAGGAAGGCCTCGTGGTTCTCGTTCCCGAAGCAGACCACTTGAAACCCCCCACATATACATTCAGGCTGTAGATGAAATGTCATATTCAGCTGCCTGTTGTAATAATTTGTGTACCAAGTCCATCCCAATATAACGCCCTAAGCTTATTGTGTAAAGGGGATTTTTCCTAAATATAATTTTCTATGCTTTTACAACAGACCTATTCATTTATAAGACTAAAAAGAGCCCTAGAGTTGCACTTTGTGATGGGTTAAAACATAATTTGTCACAAGAAGCACACCACATTTGTATAGTGGGATCTATTCGTTGTTAGGCTATGACAGTTGAGGTGCAGCGATGTCGTGAAAAGAGTCCATTTACAACCATAACAAAATCTGTAAATATCTTGATAATTAGAGTTAAAAGATTTACAAGGCTGTAGAAGTTAACAATCTAGTTATCAACACATTATACACTTATGGTTGTCCATGGACACTTTTCAGGCAGTGTAAGATGGTCTCTGCTAATTGATAACCTGCTGATAGATATTTTTGGTCCGAACTTAAGCAGCTTACTAAATATTGGCGCATTTCCACGGTAGCACTCTCATCATTTTGGTAAGAAAGTGATCTAGTCATGACATGCTGAAATCCATGCAGTCATCATCAGCTCCAAACGATTAATGAGAAGATGCTATCAAAAAGTCACACTATTTAATTTAGAATAATGTGTGTGTTTTTTTTAAAGTTAAGTGATGTGTGGTTCACATACAACTATGACTACAACATTTCTATAAGTCAGTTTATATCAAATTTTGTTCTTTACAAAAATTACTTTCTGCAATTTAAGGTGTACAAGCATAAGTAGTCAAATATTTGATTATGGTAATCAAATTTATATTTAAAATGTTTATATGATTAACTTTGAAAATTAATCTACATTTTCACTTCTCTTTGTGTACATTTAGACTCTATCAATAGTTAGCTTGAGACACACCTCTTTTTCTATCATTTTTACAAAAAAATTAATTTTAATATTTTGTGCTCGCTGAATAGCTTTGTATTTATTTTGAATTTTGAATTTTATTAACTAGACATTTATACTTCTTATTAATGATGGACATGAAGCACTATTGAATGAATGGACTCTATTATCATTAGAAAGCTTTGTCCAGCAGTATGTCTGTGTACTTTTATAGTAATGTATTTTGACATTTTCACATTTTAAACCATGTAGAGAGCCTGAATATAGAGCTATATGGAGCATTACTTGTCTATTTTTATCATCGTCATTAGACATTCAAATAAGATCCATGTGAGTTGCAACAACATTCTTAATACTCTACATGTAAATTGGTTTAATAAGAGATATTTACTCATAGGTTTCCTTTGGTTTGTTATGCTGAACACATTTCCGCTGAGGAATTGCTGCAAATATTGTGTGTTAGCACAAAATCATTTTATAATACTCAAGTAAGCTAACAGTCCTTTTATAACTGTTTTAAATCACTTATTGCTATTCTAATTAGTTAATATTTTTTAATTTGAGTACTTCTTTAGCAAAATTTATCACCTAGTCTATTTTCACTACCTTTAAAATCCGGTACTAAATTATTCTATTAATTATGGAATTTGCATTTTGTTAAAAATATGTAATAGTGTATTTATTCAGTGATTGTTATTCGTTCATAAGCAAGATAATTGTAATCGATGTCTTTATTTAGAATGAATCCAAAAAACTTCAGTTACTGCAGAAATTTAAAGATTCTAATTATTCATCACTTCTTAAAGTTGTTGATTATTGCATATAATAATTTTCTAAACAAACTTTATTTAAATTACTCACTGGATTGTTGTTTTCTATACAATTTTTGGTTGATGTTGTTTTCTATACAATTTTTTGTTGATGTTGCTTCCCATTAAATTCTTACTGTACCTATTTTACAACTCTATAATGAATATTTACCTTGTGAAAAGCACGCACTATAATAGCTATACTTTTTATCACAATACTTGCTTTTACATAATTAATAAACTAAGTAAAAGTACTTTTTTAATGTGCATGTGAAAAAAATGAAATTGCAAAATTAATAAAGTTGAAATGAAAGGATAGTTGGTTGAATTTACAATGTTTTACTCATAAATGTGAATTAATAAAAATAAATTATTCGCCTTAGTGGTTTATTACAATGACTTTAATTATCAATGTAAAAATATACTTTTTAAACAAAATCAATGTGGTGGTAAGTAAATAAAAGCAAATGATGTAACAAAAAAAAGGTGTGTTGAGTGATTAAATCATGAGTGAATGAATGACTATGAATAGAAAAAGTCAAGGGGTAAACTAAACATACCACTCACCAAGTTTTGCTTACTTCACTTCATTTATTTATAAGTCCATGAATTTCAAACTTGTTAACATTGATGAGGGTATATGGAGATGGATGGGTCAAGCTATCCACACTCGAGTTAGTACCAGGATCGCTAGTTACCTGCAATGTACTGTACACTACTCTCAAGCTATAGCTAGACCCATAGATGGAGTAAGTCGCACAGGTTTGCTTAATGTACACCAGGTTTAATTGGATCTGAAATGAAACCATGGGTGGCTCAGTTTTATACATTCGCCACCCACGGGTGGAACACAATTAGAAAATATGCATTAAGCGTGTGTGACACGCCCAGTCATGCTCAGACAAAAAAAATTAAAATAAGTGCACAAAAAGTGGAAACATAGATACACACATACAAACGAACGTAGAAGAGTATGTCTTTATTGTTTGTTAGGTGTGGTTGTTAGGAGATGGTCCTACAGAGTACATTGATTCCCAATGGGATATTTAAAATGCCTACTATACTATCACTTCCTGGGTAGATGTCCTGTACTTGTCCAAATGACAATTAAATCAGTCTAATCCCATCTTTTCTCTGGGAAACATCTGTTTGTATGTTTAATGAGAAATTTTATGGTATTTATTTGACTATTTTTGCAAATAATGCCGAGTTATCTGCTAGCATAAGCAATTGTGAAAGGGGTGAAATTGCTGCATAGTCATATATCTTGTAGAATGCAGAGTTGTTTTCCAGTTATATAGTCCGCTTCCACTGGTTGCAAATTATTGGACTCAAGAGACGACTATTAAATCGTGTTTTAATTTTGTTCAAGACTGTGTATCTGTTGGTTTAACATTGCCATCTATTTTAAAAGATTTAATTTATGACTTCACTGTCACGTCCCAGTGCTTAGAGAAATGTTGTAGTTATGACATTGAATGCCTTCATCATTGAAAAAATCAGCAATTTATGTCTGCACATGAAATCAGTTGAGGAACATGGACTTATTATCATAGCTTGCTGAAGTTATTCTCTTTATATGGCACTACTGCAATTCTCAACGGCTTCAGTAGTTGAAAACCTATTTTTTTCTCTGTTTTTTTCTGCCTTCAAGACCTACTCTTTACGAATTAGTGTCAGCATACATTTACCATATCTATCTCAGTTCTTGTACCCTGTTATGACTACTGAACATATATTCTAGGTGTTTATTCAGGAGTATTGTTTTTCAAATACTTGACAGCATTTAGTATGCATTAAAGAAAAGGCTCAGCCGTAATGCATCAAATGGAACAGAAAAATGTTATGTTGATATAACTTAAATGTGGTTTTACTTAATTATATTATAGAGAGGGAAAAAAGTAGACAGTTATGAGCGAATGAACTGATAGTCTGGCAGAAAGTAAGCCTTACCCCTGTAATGAAGTATGTAGCAATATATTTATTGGTTTGTAGCTATTGTACATAATAGCAAGTTATATCAGTATATTAGAATATATTGGTCCAATTTTAATTTTCATGAATGTGTAGAGATTTCAGTGTCTCATTTGTGTGATTAAGTAAACACAAACATACACGAAAAGTAACCTGTATGATGTAGATAAAATAAATTTATTTTTGCAAGGTCACTTGTATATGATCAACAAATAGTTCACAAATTGTAATTCTTATAATAAAAAGGTGTCACTTTCTGAGTGTTATTTCATTTCCACTTTTTGTAAATTTTAATACTGGCACATGCAATTGAGTTTTTGGTCAAACACACACACATGCTTGTTAACTCTATCATGTCAAATTATTTCTAGCTGGTATCAACACTTGGATCATGGTTTATCCTCGTGCACATTGAAATAAAAAAATTATCATTTCAAAATCACGTCAGCACATGGCATATGGGTACAGGGATAAACTGGAATATCTCCATCTTCATTTGATAAACTGTTTCTGCTAAGTATACTTGATTGCTTTCCCCTATTCCTCAACCTCATATCTTAATTTGTGTTGTTTCTCCTTCGATAAAGCGACTACTTAAAAATCTAAGACAAGTTGGACAATTTTTATATTCTTATATCATACATGAGAAGCATTATGATTGTAAGGTATATTTAAGAACTTGAATGATTTCAAAGTACTGTTTTATATCGATGCTTAGTCCTTTCAGAGAAATTGTGCTTGGCAATACTTGCTAACACTTATTAACAGTTTATCCCTGTACCCATATGCCATGTACTGACGTGATTTTGAAATGATAATTTTATTTCAATGTGCACGAGGATAAACCATGATCCAAGTGTTGATACCAGCAAGAAATAATTTGACACGATAGATTTAACAAGCATGTGTGTGTGTTTGACCAAAAACTCAATTGCATGTGCCAGTATTAAAATTTACAAAAAGTGGAAATGAAATAACACTCAGAAAGTGACACCTTTTTATTATAAGAATTACAATTTGTGAACTATTTGTTGATCATATACAAGTGACCTTGCAAAAATAAATTTATTTTATCTACATCATACAGGTTACTTTTCGTGTATGTTTGTGTTTACTTAATCACACAAATGAGACACTGAAATCTCTACACATTCATGAAAATTAAAATTGGACCAATATATTCTTAATATACTGATATAACTTGCTATTATGTGCAATAGCTACAAACCAATATATTGCTACATACTTCATTACAGGGGTAAGGCTTACTTTCTGCCAGACTATCAGTTCATTCGCTCATAACTGTCTACTTTTTTCCCTCTCTATAATATAATTAAGTAAAACCACATTTAAGTTATATCAACATAACATTTTTCTGTTCCATTTGATACATTACGGCTGAGCCTTTTCTTTAATGCATACTAAATGCTGTCAAGTATTTGAAAAACAATACTCCTGAATAAACACCTAGAATATATGTTCAGTAGTCATAACAGGGTACAAGAACTGAGATAGATATGGTAAATGTATGCTGACACTAATTCGTAAAGAGTAGGTCTTGAAGGCAGAAAAAAACAGAGAAAAAAATAGGTTTTCAACTACTGAAGCCGTTGAGAATTGCAGTAGTGCCATATAAAGAGAATAACTTCAGCAAGCTATGATAATAAGTCCATGTTCCTCAACTGATTTCATGTGCAGACATAAATTGCTGATTTTTTCAATGATGAAGGCATTCAATGTCATAACTACAACATTTCTCTAAGCACTGGGACGTGACAGTGAAGTCATAAATTAAATCTTTTAAAATAGATGGCAATGTTAAACCAACAGATACACAGTCTTGAACAAAATTAAAACACGATTTAATAGTCGTCTCTTGAGTCCAATAATTTGCAACCAGTGGAAGCGGACTATATAACTGGAAAACAACTCTGCATTCTACAAGATATATGACTATGCAGCAATTTCACCCCTTTCACAATTGCTTATGCTAGCAGATAACTCGGCATTATTTGCAAAAATAGTCAAATAAATACCATAAAATTTCTCATTAAACATACAAACAGATGTTTCCCAGAGAAAAGATGGGATTAGACTGATTTAATTGTCATTTGGACAAGTACAGGACATCTACCCAGGAAGTGATAGTATAGTAGGCATTTTAAATATCCCATTGGGAATCAATGTACTCTGTAGGACCATCTCCTAACAACCACACCTAACAAACAATAAAGACATACTCTTCTACGTTCGTTTGTATGTGTGTATCTATGTTTCCACTTTTTGTGCACTTATTTTAATTTTTTTTGTCTGAGCATGACTGGGCGTGTCACACACGCTTAATGCATATTTTCTAATTGTGTTCCACCCGTGGGTGGCGAATGTATAAAACTGAGCCACCCATGGTTTCATTTCAGATCCAATTAAACCTGGTGTACATTAAGCAAACCTGTGCGACTTACTCCGTCTATGGGTCTAGCTATAGCTTGAGAGTAGTGTACAGTACATTGCATGTAACTAGCGATCCTGGTACTAACTCGAGTGTGGATAGCTTGACCCATCCATCTCCATATACCCTCATCAATGTTAACAAGTTTGAAATTCATGGACTTATAAATAAATGAAGTGAAGTAAGCAAAACTTGGTGAGTGGTATGTTTAGTTTACCCCTTGACTTTTTCTATTCATAGTCATTCATTCACTCATGATTTAATCACTCAACACACCTTTTTTTTGTTACATCATTTGCTTTTATTTACTTACCACCACATTGATTTTGTTTAAAAAGTATATTTTTACATTGATAATTAAAGTCATTGTAATAAACCACTAAGGCGAATAATTTATTTTTATTAATTCACATTTATGAGTAAAACATTGTAAATTCAACCAACTATCCTTTCATTTCAACTTTATTAATTTTGCAATTTCATTTTTTTCACATGCACATTAAAAAAGTACTTTTACTTAGTTTATTAATTATGTAAAAGCAAGTATTGTGATAAAAAGTATAGCTATTATAGTGCGTGCTTTTCACAAGGTAAATATTCATTATAGAGTTGTAAAATAGGTACAGTAAGAATTTAATGGGAAGCAACAACATCAACAAAAAATTGTATAGAAAACAACATCAACCAAAAATTGTATAGAAAACAACAATCCAGTGAGTAATTTAAATAAAGTTTGTTTAGAAAATTATTATATGCAATAATCAACAACTTTAAGAAGTGATGAATAATTAGAATCTTTAAATTTCTGCAGTAACTGAAGTTTTTTGGATTCATTCTAAATAAAGACATCGATTACAATTATCTTGCTTATGAACGAATAACAATCACTGAATAAATACACTATTACATATTTTTAACAAAATGCAAATTCCATAATTAATAGAATAATTTAGTACCGGATTTTAAAGGTAGTGAAAATAGACTAGGTGATAAATTTTGCTAAAGAAGTACTCAAATTAAAAAATATTAACTAATTAGAATAGCAATAAGTGATTTAAAACAGTTATAAAAGGACTGTTAGCTTACTTGAGTATTATAAAATGATTTTGTGCTAACACACAATATTTGCAGCAATTCCTCAGCGGAAATGTGTTCAGCATAACAAACCAAAGGAAACCTATGAGTAAATATCTCTTATTAAACCAATTTACATGTAGAGTATTAAGAATGTTGTTGCAACTCACATGGATCTTATTTGAATGTCTAATGACGATGATAAAAATAGACAAGTAATGCTCCATATAGCTCTATATTCAGGCTCTCTACATGGTTTAAAATGTGAAAATGTCAAAATACATTACTATAAAAGTACACAGACATACTGCTGGACAAAGCTTTCTAATGATAATAGA
>WLWD01004480.1_pt1 | contig 32639 bp, 24 predicted proteins | sample 6712731 | NCBI WGS metagenome assembly WLWD01 (sample SAMN12718690, study PRJNA576275) | sponge metagenome | isolation source: marine sponge | host: Mycale hentscheli | place: New Zealand: South Island, Marlborough, Capsize Point | collected 2014-11-01
CCTGCACAGTGATCCACATCATGCTAATGGATGCATGTGAGTGGGAGGATTAGATGGCACGCGCTGTTCCTTCGTCTTTATTGTGTCATTGTATTGTGTGTTTTTTAGCATCCAATTGTTCGGAAGGTCTGGTAAGGTGTTTCCAGAACCCCTGCAACCGCCAGCATTGTCCTAACTTCCCCAATGCCACTTGCAACGTCAGCAACTGCGGCAGATGCTCCGCCCACTTTTTTCTGAACGGACGCAACGTGACCGATGCGTGCCGTAATGCCACACCCACTTGCCCAGACGGTTCCCCTATTGTGAGATGTGCCAGTGATCCATGCCTTTCCGCGACTTGCCCCACCCAGCCCGGAGCTAGATGTCAGGCAGACTATTGTGGGAGGTGTGGCTTCATATTCCGGAATGCTAGTGGACACGATGTCACCAGATTGTGTCGTCCCAGTAAGTGTGAAACTTTACGGCAATTTACTAGCCATAAACTCTTTATTAACAGAGTGTGATTAAATTTTGGAATGGAAATTAATACTGTGAAATGCTTGATTGAATACAGGCAGGTGCTATACACGATAGACTGAATTTAGCTAGCGCTGGCTTCAGGATTGAATTTTAGATAACAGAATATGGTGGGTGGGTACTGTATCGCTTGATCAAACCGGCGAGTGCTACATGGTTGTCATAGTAACGTACATTATTTGCTTGTTGCTCTCAGCTGTTGGTAATTAATGCATCAGACTATAAGCTAGTGCTCCCATATGGTATATGACTATCTACTCCAGGTGGGACAACTAGTAGAATCTCATGATTTGATCGTGATCAGACTGATATACAGACAAAAACTCATACTTGTTACGTTGACTTAATTTGTTGGACTATTTTCTTTAATTCATCAGGTCTCCCTTTACCAGTTCGTCAGCCTGTGTGCCCCAATGTCAACTCCTCTCTACCGGGCATCTGTGCCATCACTTGCTCTAGTGACAGTGGCTGTAGAGACGGGGAGCTCTGCTGCCGTTCCAGCTGTAGTGGGCGTGTCTGCTCCACGGCCTCCAACATCCCGTACTACCCGGTACCTCGCACCTGTCCCGTCTCAAGTCTGATAACCTCGATCAGAAATTGCTCCGCCGTCAGGAGCTGTCGTAACAACACGGACTGTGCTTACAACCAGGCTTGCTGCTCCTCAGAGTGCGGGAGAGTGTGCAAGGCAACCAGCAACAACTACCCGTGCAGTAGTGTGCTTAACGAGATACGAGTGGCTGGTGTGACCCCTCCCCCTGGATACTACACCCCACAGTGTGACTCCAATAGTGGGAGATTTAGTGCCACTCAGTGCAGCACTGACGGGAACTGCTGGTGTGTTGATGTCAACACTGGTAGGCCAGTCTCCTCCTACTATCCTCGTGGTTATCGTCCCTCTTGCCAGAGTGAGTGTTCTTAAAAATTCTTTTATTTGTTATTATAATCACCATCTTCTTTGTCTCATCATAATAATCATCATTATCATAATCATTATCATAATCATCATCATCATCATCATCATCATCATTATCATAATCATCGTCATCATCATTATCATAATCATCGTTATCATCATTATCATAATCATCGTTATCATTGACATCATCGTAATTATCATAATCATCATCATCACCATCATCTTTATCATAATCATCATCATCATCCCACTGGCATGTATGATGATTCTCATGTTGCCCCTCCTTCTATTTTGTCCAGGTTGCAACTACAGTGGCACGCCATACTCAGTAGGTGACACATTCCCTTCCACAGACGGATGCAATAAATGGTAAGTGAAGACAAGATGTCAAATAACTCAGTAATGAGATCAAAGATAGTAATTTGGGGATATAATAGGACTGTGTATGTAACATACTACTACTACTACTACTACTACTACTACTACTACTACTAATAATAATAATAATAATAATAATAATAATTTATAAATAATAATTATTTTAATAAGGATAATAATAAATAATAATAATAATAATAATAATAATAATAATAATAATAAAATAATAATAATAACAATGATAATAAATTATTATTATTATTATTATTATTATTAATTTCTATTAATTTGTTTATTTTTTAGTTCATGCACTGCTAATGGTGTTGTTTGCACACTGAGGGCTTGTATTGACACCTGCTCATTGCCACCGGCGCCAGGCCGCTGCCGAGGCTCTTTCCCCTCCTTCTTCTACAACCGGACCAGCGAGAAGTGTGAACGGTTCATATACGGAGGTTGTGATGGGAACAGCAACCGATTCCGAACCATCTCGGACTGCCTGAACAGATGTGATAACACAAGTGAGTTCTTGAATCTGCCATTGTGGGAAAATGAGTAGATTAATAGGAGGAGGTACTCTCTGGTCTATTGTTGTATGTAGATGTGACTGTGCACAGGAAATCAGGCACAATGTGGACCTCATCAAAAAAAAATTTTTTTTTCTTCCACTTACACCATCATAGGCATCCAGATGTTGAGATCTCTATGTAATTAGCTGTAGCTTCAACCTTTGCTGATGTATGCGACCTGAGCTGACTGTTTCAATCTGCAGGCTTCAATCGATCTTTTCCCAATGTTGACACATGCTGTGTATTTGGTACAAGTTACATTTTTTTTATACATATTTAACGAAGTTTTAGTGACTAGTTTTTTAAGCCATTTTTCCCCCCTTATCTACTCTGTTTTATAGACAGTAGGCTGCTCTGCAATATACCTTGGAACAAGTTGTTTTTATAGAGGAAAAAAGTATTAAGTATGTTATAGTGTTGGTGGAGGTTTTGATGAGTATCACCCCATTCTTTGCAAGATTTCTGATCTATAGTGGAGTAAACCTCATTCTTTGCTAGGTTTCAGAGAATATATAGCTACTTTAGAACAAGTTCCATCAAAGTAATTTAGCTGAATGCTATACAAGCAAAGAAAACTGAACTTTTATGCAGACATTTGCAAAGCAAACACAAATACAATTTTGCATTCTTTTGTCCATCACACTTTTCGTCACTATCATGATACAAAGCTTGGATTAGCTCTCTAATTTGGTGTTTATTATTGTTATATTACCCACAGGCAGATGTTTGCAGCGTAAAGACAGTGGGCCGTGTGAAGCTCTATCGTATCAATTCTTCTTCAACCAAACTTCTGACAGGTGTGACGTCTTCAACTATGGAGGTTGCCAGGGTAACAGGAATAGGTTCCCTACTGGTGTGGAGTGTGCATCTGCTTGCAACCCAAATGGTAAGGGGGCACAAGTAGGTGTGGCAGGAGCTAATTGACACAAGCTATTGATGAATACTAGTATAAATGGTAGAGCTAACATGATAAGGATAGATGATGATGATGATTATGATTATTATTATTATGATGATGATGATTAAGATGATTATGATGATGATTAAGATGATTATGATGATGATGATTATGATGATGTTGATGATGATGATTAAGATGATTATGATGATGATTAAGATGATTATGATGATGACAGTTATGATGATGATGATGATGATGATGATGATGATTTGTAGTTTTGGTACTATTTTAATTATATTTTCCTTTTTCTCTTGCAGCTGTTGTTCCTTCATGTGCTGTAAGTGGATGCTATGGTGGTGCTGTGGTTGTAAGCCATTCATCTTTCCTCTGTATTCTCTGCCCTGCCATCTTCCTCTAATCCTCATCCTCTCTCACTCTACTAATCATGTGGATATAATATGTCTTTAATGATAGTCAATATTAATTAACTGCAATTATTGGACCGCTGTGAACATACAATGCATGTACTGTATGTGTATTAGTCACACTTCGTAATATATTATTTTGGAATGATTTCATTTTTAACTTATGAAATTTTTTACCATGAAATGTTGGCAGAATGTTCGCTGCGGCATTCCGGTGTGTGACAGGAACTCCGTGCTGACCAGTGACGACTCTCAGTGCTGCCCCTACTGCAGACCCACAGGTAAGATAGGTGGATGGGTATCCATAGCAACACCACAGCATAGCGTACCCATAGGAGGGGAGTGGCTCACTGTATCTTTAGAGGCGTGGCAGTTAGTGCTGTATGGGGTTGTGTTGCTTTATTTTTAACTAGAGATTTTGATCGGCTGATTCAATTGGAGGGAAAATATCTTCTATATAATATATATATATGTGACAGGCTCTGCAAAAACCAGGAATTTTGGCAAAAGTATCAAAGCTAGAAAACAGTAAAAATGCTGACTGTGGTCAAATTTCCTGAATTTTTTTAATTTTTCACTTATTAATAAGTGAAAAATTTCCTGAATTTTTTTAATTTTTCACTTATTAATAAGTGAAAAATTAAAAAATTCAGGAAATTTGACCACAGTCAGCATTTTTACTGTTTTCTAGCTTTGATACTTTTGCCAAAATTCCTGGTTTTTGCAGAGCCTGTCACATTTATTGTCCTATCATTTTGCCAAATTTCAAAGCTTAAAAAGTTTGTACCACATCAAGCGTGCCATTGAAAGAAAAGTCATTTTTTAACCCTTTTATTTCTTCTCACCGTATACGGAAATTAGTAATGCATAAAACGTGGGAATCCCGTGTGAACAATAGCAAAGTTTTCAGGGTTTTCAGGTTACACTAAAGGTTAGTTAATACAAATAACGGAACCCTTGGTAAAATACTCACTATTATTCAAGTGATTCTTACCATACTTGAGAAAAGCCTATTCTTGTTGGTAGTGGCACACCAGAAACCCACACCATTTTTAAACTCACATTTTGAATGTCCATAATTAAAATCCTTTGTACACTATGTTATATGGTTCAAGTTGAGTAATTTTCAGAAGTATCAGGATTTTCAATTTTTTGAGCAAATTCCTGGATTTTGCAGAGCCTGTCACATATATAATACTTATTACATGAGTCAGAGTGTGATATGGCAGTGTGATAATGGCAGTGTGATATGGCAAAATATTTCAAGAGCAGGCTAATTTATTTTTCTAGTTTACTAGTTTTCCTGGTTTTTACAGCTACCTTCCTCAGATCTAGCCTACCCAATAGAGTTTGAGCAACTGCTAAAATAACAGCAGGGGGGGAGGGGGGTGGTGGTGGTGGTATGGGAGCCCCCCACAGCCAAACTACAGTAGTGGAGAAATCTAGGGTAGAATAAACTACTTATTACACGCTCAGTCAGAGTCTGCCCAGGTTGCTATAACTACTAGGGAATAGAACTTGCTCTGTATAGCTTGAAATAACAAAACAACCTTGAAATATCTGTGAGTTATTTCAGTCACTACCTAAAATAGAGCTTGCTCTGTATAGCGTGAAATAACAAAACAACCTTGAAATATCTGTGAGTTATTTCAGTCACTACCTAAAATAGAGCTTGCTCTGTATAGCGTGAAATAACAAAACAACCTTGAAATATCTGTGAGTTATTTCACAGTCACTACCTAAAAATAACATTGTGAAGATATCTAGCTTAGAATATCTTCACAATGTTATTGTGGGTACATGACCTTGGGATCTCACTATGGGTGTCATCCTGCTATTTGGTAGAAACTTGGAATCTGGAAGTTATAATTTGTTTTAATATATTATTATCCTTGCTTGAATATGTACTTTCTTCTTGCATATGCACACACACACACACACACACACACACACACACACATGCACTATTACAACATTGATGTCGAAGGCTGCGACAGTTCCAATCAGCTCACATGTTCTAATGGCACGTGCATTGACAGAGATCGTCGCTGTGATCGCATCAAGGACTGCAGTGATGGTGGAGATGAACGAGGTTGCGAGGAAGGTAAGTCTGGAGGGGTAGGTTAGGGATTCTGAATCAGAGCTTCATGTTGATGGTATTGCCTCTCTGTTTTTATAGAGGGTATTTTAATTTATTGTCATAGAGAATGTATATTATGTTTATACCATAGTCACTACGGTAACAGCCATGTATTAATAATGCTATTCCCATGTTTTAGCTATTCCCCTCCAATTGTCTGCAAAAAAAACTAGCAAATAAACTTTGTACCACAAAGAGTGTTTAAATTGCACGCAGAAGAATTTTTTGACAAAAAAAAAAAAAAGGAGTGAAAAATTATTGTGATATATCATGGTCCTTTTAGGTACTAAGGAAAAATGTCTTTCTTTCTTACTTGTACGAAGCTTTCTTTGCGAACGGTTAGATACTTCATCACTGCCTGGAGAACACTGACGCGAAGAATTATTTATCGGAGCATAAAGTCTTGTCTTGTGAACCTCTGGGCATCATCACTCTAACACCAATATTTTTGTTGGAAGCGGTGGAGAGAGAATGAAACACACGTTTAGTTGTTGGTATTTTGAAGTGACTCTCGCTGCATTAATAGGACATTTTTCCCCCCTTCAAAACAACAATATTATCTCTTTATTTGGTCTTTTATGCTTCTTAGAAATTATAAAATGGTTAAACCATATCAACTCTCGGAATTATCGCTGGTAACCGCCCTTATCAGCAATGATTCCTCGAACTCATGGTTAGTTATTACATACTGTATTATATATATAAGTAATATTTCTTACCATTGCTGTAAATATTCAAAACTATTTTTAGGTAGCTATTTCTCTTTAGCTATGGCCAATATTGCTGATCGAGGTACAGCCTGTTATAGTCAATAAAAATACGCCCCTTACCTATTTTATGTGATATTAGAAGTTGAAACTTATGTTACTTGTTATAGAGTGTGAGTTTATGTGCGGCAATGGGAACTGCATCCGTCGCTCTCAAGTGTGTGACCGAGTCCTGGATTGCAGAGACGGCAGCGATGAGACGAGCTGCAACACCACACCCTTTACCGGGGTCGTTAACCTCACACCTGACTTGGCCATCGAGTGTCCGGACCAAGGAAACACCTACTGCACACGCTCGCGGAACTGTGAGGCCAACAGAGAGTGCTCCAACGGCACGATCTGCTGCGATACCCAGTGCAGAGGGAAGACATGCATGAGGGGAAATCCCTTGGGCTGCGTGGGCATTCGACACAAGCAACGACAGAGTGGGCTACTCGGAGCGTTTGTGCCCGTCTGCCAAGACGATGGAAGTTTCAACGTGACCCAATGTCACGAGCGATATTGCTGGTGTGTGGACGTCCAGTCCGGGCAGCCTACCAGTGACGCCGTGCTGGTGCCAGCAATGCCGCAGTGCACCAGTTATGTGGGACGAAACAATCAGACTCTGAGGATAGGAGAGACAGAGGCATCCAGAGATGGCTGTAATACGTGGTGAGCTACAGTATAAAATAATAATAATGGTTAACATACCAGATAGTAATAGTAGTAGTAGTACATTTATTGCGTGATTCTCTGAACTTGAGGATGTTTTGTATTTTGATGAAATTTTAAATTTTGATATTCCTAAATTACTTAGTTGACCTGTTGGTTTGGTACGGTAGAAATGATAAAATATTTCATATGCATGGATTTTAATTATATTTGTTTGTTTTGTTCCTACTCTGTCTGTTACACAGTGTGTTAACTAGAAGTGGACTCGTGTGCAGCTACAGACGTTGTGAGAATGGTGCGTATGTGTGTGGTAGTGTAGGGGTGGGATTGATGTATTAGCCTGATGCAATAATGGTTTATTATTAAATATTATATTGTTTATAAATTCTTTTGTCCGTAGCTACCTGTATGTTTAATGGGCGACAAGTCAAAGCTGGAAACAGTTTCACAGATGAATGTAACATTTGGTAAGTTTGTAGTAATGGCTGTGGCTATAGGAGTGTTTGTTTATTTTCTCTTGCAGCAATTGCACCAGAGGTAGTTGGTCCTGTGAAAGGAAGAAGTGTATGGCAGTGACTGAGGCACTAAAGATGAAAGAGAGGTTAACCAAATGGGTAAAGGGGTGACATAGCAATAAATGCAGTTTTGTGTACGGTGTAGGTTCAACATATCTCTTCGCATGGAGGGAGACTACAGTAAGATCACTGACATGGATGACTTTAAGAGGTACGTGTGTAGGTGTGTGAGTTTCAATGCTAATAGTCATCGTCGGGTAATTTATAAGCGCAGTTGGATTGGTCACATGACCTGTTAGACTGCATGCCCAGCAAAAAATTCTTATAAGATCTTACAAAAAAAAACTTGCAAGATCTTACATGTTGTAAGATCTTACAAGATTATTTGACGCATTATCTTACAAGTTATATTTAAGATCTTATTAAGATCATATTAAGATCTTAATAAGATCTTACAGTTCATTCTAAGATTTTCATCAAGATCTTACTTAATATAGTAATGCTGTGATAAGATCTTGTTAAAACTTGCAAGATCTTAGTTAAGCTCTTGCTCAATCTTGCAAGATCTTGATTAAGAATTTGCTCGAACTTTCAAGATCTTGCTTAAACTTGCAAGATTTAGATTAAGATCTTGCTCTTACTTGCAAGATCTTGACTAAAATCTTGCTCAAACTTGCAATATCTTGATTAAAATCTTGCTCAAACTTGCAAGATCTTGATTAAGAATTTGCTCAAACTTTCAAGATCTTGCTTAAACTTGCAAGATTTAGATTAAGATCTTGCTCTTACTTGCAAGATCTTGACTAAAATCTTGCTCAAACTTGCAAGATCTTGATTAAGAATTTGCTCGAACTTTCAAGATCTTGCTTAAACTTGCAAGATTTAGATTAAGATCTTGCTCTTACTTGCAAGATCTTGACTAAAATCTTGCTCAAACTTGCAATATCTTGATTAAAATCTTGCTCAAACTTGCAAGATCTTGATTAAGAATTTGCTCGAACTTTCAAGATCTTGCTTAAACTTGCAAGATTTAGGCTATGAGTGAGCCCTTCGTCAGGAGTGACTTACAACTTCAGATGCTGTGCTTATGAGGGATATGACTTGTGATAAAATGCTATGGGATGCTATGAATATCATTAAAATGTATGTATGCAAATTCTTATCATGATCTTATGTAAGATCTTATCAAGTTCTTAGCCAAAAAATCTTAAATAAATCTTATTAAGATCGTGATTATTCTTATCATGATCTTATATAAGATCTTATCAAGTTCTTATTTAAAATACTATTATGATCTTGATCATTCTTATCAAGAACTTATGTAAGATCTTATCAAGTTCTTAGCCAAACATCTTTAATAAGTCTTATTAAGATCTTGATCATTCTTATCATGATCTTATGTAAAATCGTATCAAGTTCTTAGCCAAAAAATCTTAAATAAATCTTATTAAGATCTTGATCATTCTTATCATGATCTTATGTAAGATCTTATCAAGTTCATAGCCAAAAAATCTTAATAAATCTTATTAAGATCGTGATTATTCTTATCATGATCTTATATAAGATCTTATCAAGTTCTTATTTAAAATACTATTAAGATCTTGATCATTCTTATCAAGATCTTATGTAAAATCTTATCAAGTTCTTAGCCAAAAAATCTTAAATAAATCTTATTAAGATCTTGATCATTCTTGTCATGATCTTATGTAAGAACTTATCAAGTTCTTAGTCAAAAAATCTTAAATAAATCTTATTAAGATCTTAATCATTCTTATTAAGATCTTATATAGGCTAGTAAGATCTTAATCCAACAAGTAAGATCTTATAAGATTTTTTTGCTGGGATGTGATCATTGTATGTTAATTATTACCTAGTGACATGGATTTTATACTGGATTTTTTTTTGGCTGGGAGTGGGAGACATCATATGTAGTTAGCTGTGGTGGCTGTGCGGTGTAGTGGTGGTGTCCTTAGAAAAGGCCTTAAATTTGCACCCCTGAGTTCAAACCGCACTCAGGTTAATTTTTCATCAGGTTTTCCATCTGCCTCCCACCAGTACACCAAGCTGTGATTGGGTACCTGGCATTTGCTGGGGTGCAAATTCAAGGCCTTTTCTAAGGAAACAGCAGTAGTCCAGGTGGGACTTCGGGTGCCCACACCACTTGCTGTGAGGAAAGGCCTGTTCTACTGCGAGTTCCTAGCCCGGTTCCAGGAGCTTTGCTTGCACGGCTCACAGTGCCTGCTTAGTGCACAGGCATCCTGGCTCTGCCAGGTGCGCATAACACTAGTGGCAAGAGAATTTGCATATGTATGTGGTTAGCCACTCCCAGTTTTTAAACTTGCACTAATTCAGCGAAGCGAGCTAAGCGAGCGGAGCTGACTCTCTAATGAGTTCGCGATATATATATATATTTAGGTCTAGAAATTGTTTTTGTTCTTGCGTGGGCGTACGTGTGTACCCTTTCTCCTACGCGCTTGCGCGGGCCGGGTAACCTTCTTAGCAACATTTTGTTTTGTTTACCCGCCGTACGAAGTAGTGATGCCCAGTAGACAAAACGTTAGAAACGCTCGGTCAAGATCTTTGAGGGCGTTAGAAACTCCAGAAAAATTAGTAAGGAGAGCGATAAGAAATGAAAAAGACAGGGCGAGGAGGAGAGCTAAAACGAAACAGAAACAGGTAGCAAAGTAAAGAATCTGACAGTATTTTGTAGCCACACCAAGCATGCATAGCTGCAATTACAGGGAACATGCATCGCTCGCTTCGCTATTTTGTGCTTAGAGCACATCACTAGTTTGATATATATATATATATATATATATCTGTATGGGAGTGTGTACTTTACACACGAAAAAAGGTACAATTTTAGCTAATTAATGTCCAAGCAATATTGGGGGAAATACTCCTCCGGCATGTGAGGGGTAAAGGACAGGAGATAACATGATCTCTAAATTAATAAAACGTCACTGTGGCCCAAATTTTTATCCATCCGATATGTGCAATGCGGTAAAATGGCACTGATTTAACTACCTTGCTAGCTGATTAATTTAAGTCATCGTTGGCTTGGCTATTCCCAATTTTTTCCTTTAATTCTTTTTTGTAACAAGTGTTAAAGAATGTAACTCTGTCTGTTTATAGTTCTTATATAACAACACATATTATATTTCAGGGATGTACTGAGGACATTGCTGGGCTACTCTGACTCCACTGGACTGAATCAAAGCCAGATTGAAGACATCAAGGTAAGGCTGAGGGGTTTAATGGGTCAAAAATGGAGTATCACTGAGAGAGAGAGGGCAGAAACCAAGTGTGTATGATGGACAGTTAATTTTTCAATTTAAATGGATTTTCAATTTAAATGGATTTTAATTAAATTTTTTTTACACGATCAGGATAATTTAATTCCCCCCCCCCCCATTTTATTAGAATTTGGTATAGTTTCCCCCCCTATTTTATTAGAATTTGGTATAGTCCCCCCCCTCCCCCCCCAATTTATTTCTATTTTGCTAAGGGATATTATAATTCAGATGTCCATAAACTGATTGCAGGTGAGTTGCACCAATAATTGTATCAGTATCAATATCTTGCAGATATTTTCTAGCAAATATCGGTTATTGGAATAGCGGCCATTATACATATGGGTACAACTCTGATGGTAGAACACACAGCCACTGTGCTGTCCATGCTTTACTGGTTTCATTGTACCCTCTCAGTTGTTGCATGATAATTGTTCTTGCTGTAGGTTAAGCCAGGAAGTGTGATTGTGCAAGTCATCCTTGTGGACTCCAACTCCAGTACAGAAGGTGCCAACACCACTATTCTTGTGGCACAGATGGAGCAAGATGTGAGCAATTAAGGGCCACTATATTGATGGCTAGTACAATAATACATACTTAGCTTTTGCAGAATGGTTGGGATGATGGAAACACCAATCTATGTTATGCAAGGATACAGTAAGCCAGTGGTGAAAGTCACTGTCAGAGCTGTGTTCCTATCATATGTTATGCAAGGATACAGTAAGCCAGTGGTGAAAGTCACTGTCAGAGCTGTGTTCCTATCATATGTTATGCAAGGATACAGTAAGCCAGTGGTGAAAGTCACTGTCAGAGCTGTGTTCCTATCATATGTTATGCAAGGATACAGTAAGTCAATGGTGAAAGTCACTGTCAGAGCTGTGTTCCTATCATATGTTATGCAAGGATACAGTAAGCCAGTGGTGAAAGTCACTGTCAGAGCTGTGTTCCTATCATATGTTATGCAAGGATACAGTAAGTCAATGGTGAAAGTCACTGTCAGAGCTGTGTTCCTATCATATGTTATGCAAGGATACAGTAAGCCAGTGGTGAAAGTCACTGTCAGAGCTGTGTTCCTATCATATGTTATGCAAGGATACAGTAAGTCAATGGTGAAAGTCACTGTCAGAGCTGTGTTCCTATCATATGTTTTTATGCTAAAGAGTTTAAGGATTTTTTATACACGTTAACTTGTTTTGCAGTAATCTACAGGCACATGGTATAAAGTTATAACTTTGTCAAATTTGTAATCCACAAAAGAGAGCTTACAATGAATTACCAGTCGTTATAAATAACTGGCTCTTTTAAGGCTAATGAAGCTACACTCTATCTACTATTATTGACTAGCGAATGAGTGATGCAGAGTTGGATGCTATCAAGGGTGTATAAATTTGAGACAGTGAGAGTTATATGTTTTAGTAGCACGTGTGATAGAATCATGAGTTTGATGACTAGTGAATGAGGACTATCAGGTGTGGCCTAAGAAACTTAAAGGTTTGAACTTTATAGTTCACTTTTTTTAATCGTCACATGCAAGTTATCATTGTGGCCTACAAGTGTTTGCTTATATGTATGTATATGACACTATACTCTTCTATTCAGCATTCCTTGAAACTAACATATATACTGGACTACAAAGGTGAAGAAAATTTTGATTTTTCTGTGCTACTAAAGGCTTGGCTGAAGTAACTATGTTTGTATAAGTAGGTCTTTTTTAACTCTTACTCTGGCTGAAGCACGACATAGCACTGTGCATTCACTCAGCACTTCTTCATTAAAAAAAAAAGATTATCCAATAATAGTTTGTGGGTTTCCAACTGGGAGATCGGGGAAAAAAGGGTTAGAGCTGCCACCAGAGTCTGGAGTATGGTTGCTATGCCCCCAGTAAAAAACAAACTCAGCATAAATACATTTTTAAGTGAGTAAAAGTTAAGGGATATAAGATGAGCAGAAAAATGAGACGGATTCAAAGAACAGCGTGAAGCACACACACACACATCTAGGCTGAGCTGCAGCATAGGGCAGCTGCCTATTGTCCAACATGCACAAAGAATAATACATTGAGCGTGCTCAGTAGTTTGTGGCACAAAACTAGAATCAATGATGATATGTTATATTACAATTAGGTTAATGTATTAGTTTAGTTTTGCATCATTAGAGAGGAACACATAAACTATCTTCACATTTTTTATAGTGCATGTCCATTAGATTTTGTTGTGTAAAAATTTACAACATATTGAAGGAAAAAAGTTCAATATAAATTCTTCTTCTAGATTTTTTGCCATTTGTGCTGAAGCACAATTAGTTATTTTTCACATTACTAATATTTTGTGTTGTACAGTTCAACAGTGGAGTGCTAATCATACGTTACGATGGTCAAGTCCTGGAACCTATACCGGGTGGCTTCACCGCAACATCTGTGGATTCAGATGATGATGATGATGATGACAGTGGCTTGGCACTCCGGAGCTGGCATATTGCACTGATCGTTGTTGGAGTGGTCATTGTATTTGTCGTAGCAGTGCTTCTTCTAGCTGTGATGATCACCGTAAGTAACAAACACTTGTATGTATATAAGACTATATAGCTACAGGTTGTTGTTACTCTCTGGAATTCCAGAGTAAAATATCAATTTTAATCAAATATTATATACTATTGATTATCCATCATTTACATACTCAGCATTTCTTATTAAATGTATTCTCTTTCTTTCACAGGCTTTTTAAATAATACAGAATTAAAAATATACATATTGATTGCCACCGGGAATTGGACCCAGGACTGCGGTATTGTTTAAAAAAGCCTGTGAAAGCGAGAGAATGCATCTAATGAGTAAAAGAAGGCTGAGAAAGAAATTGTAAAATGCATTTCTTGAATAGCATCTGATAACTCAGGAACAATAATAGTATGCTATTCAAGCAGTAGAGATTACTGTTGATGTGGTGCTTGTAGGTATGTGTGATGCGGAAAAAAAAAAAGGACCAAACTGTGGTCTCTATGTCTGCACTAGATAATGTAAGTATTATCAAAATTGTAATTCTTAAGGCAAAGATTCAATTAATATTATGTGATTATCTTGAATTTGATTCTCGTATTTATAGTTAATATTCAGAGTTGAACGTGTTAATGTTTGTGCACAATTAGCAGCTAATATTCAACTGAAGTGTATTTGTTTCTAGTAGCTAAACACCTTTTCTGTCATGGATTCACATGTTACTGTTTTTTTTTTCTTGCAGAAATATGATATGAAGTAAGTCCCAAACAACACCAAACTTTTTAAGCTGTCTATTTATTGTTCATCAACTGTTTTTACCCACAGTCTTTTTAATCTATGTGGTTTTTATATTTCATGTGTTCTGCATTTTTAATGATTTGATGTGTGTTGTGCATTTTTAATGATTTGATATGCTTGCTAGAAGTCTGGATAGCAAAGACTCAATGTACTGTGAACATAAATAGAGTAACAGCATCATGGGAAATGACAAAAACTTGGCAGTGGCGACGCCCATCACTGATCAACTAGTTTGAGTTTAGTGTGTGAAGATATCAGGCCAAATTATCACCTAGAGAGACAAGGTGTGGTTTGTATGACGAGAGTGCATCTGGGAATATATGTAGCGTATGAGCAAAATGGTATGTTCATTAAATTTGCTAATGCTCGAGCTCACGTAGTTCTAGACTATTACTAGTTTAAGGCAGTCATGATATGTAGGAATGTCCCAATCTTTTAGCAGCCTACATTTGGAGAAACTGGCAATGAAGTCATTTTATTGAGATCACATGTGCCTCACCTGTGCCAGTACACAGATTCAGTAGTAAAATTAACCTTGTTAGCACAGGTGTTCCAGTGTCTGTGAGTGTAGTCTAGATTTGAAAGTTTTCAGTCCAGTTTGTGTTTTGTTCAAGTTGTAAGTTTCCAGTACAGTCAGCATTATTTTAAGAGACACACTCAAGCTGTTCTTCATGAAGTTGCAACTGGCTAGAGTCATACTATTGGTAGGTGCACACATGTACCAATATACTTCACAGTAAACTCTTATTTCTTTACGAAACTAATGAGCACAAATTGAGAAGTGTATGAAGGAAATCACTGAAAACATAATAGGTAAAAAAAAATGGCACAATTTTCTCATGCCTTGTGCTATAAAAAGAAAAAAATTGTACTATATTATATATACGGTATATGTATTTATTCTATACTAGATATGTTTACAATTTAAAGAAATATTAGCTTTTGTCACACACTGACTTGCCAAGTTGATTACTTCCAAATGAACTATCATAACAACCAGCCTTGCTTACTTGTTCCCAAATTTTTACAACTACCATTTTTTTATTCTACCAAAACTATTCAACTGTGTGTCAAGTTGCTGCTAGAACATCAGTGAGGTAACTTAGGATGGCACATGATATCCAAAATAGAGTATTGTAGTTACACTTGATATATAGCACCCTTCGAAACCTATTTTTTCTTCTTGAATTAAAATAGCAGCACAATATAATAATTTCAAGCACAGAAATGTCAGCAGCCAGGGTCATTGCTCAACCTTTCACATCTTATATTTAAGGCTAATTTCATGAAACCATTTATCACGCCAGCTTACACTTGGGTAAGGAGGGCCTTTCAGCCTTGCCTTAATTACCTAATAAACCCTTTATTTACTGGATCTTTTATAATTATAGGTGTGGCTTAACAAAGTTGGTGCGGTACTCACCGTCCTGCCGTACCTTGTCCTACACCTATGCACTCGACACTCATTCAGAGGCCTGCCCAGGAGACGTCCAAATAAATGTTAACTATAACCACCTCCCAAAATGTATTGTTAGTTTCTAAAGTAAACAACAATTCATTTGTTCAGTTTCGCTATAAGAATAGCATCTTATTATACAAAAAGTCATTACCAAATGGTTGACAACTTGATCACTGCTCAGTTCAGTTATAGTTTTTCAAGGACTTATAGCTAATGTATGTATTTATACACTCATGGGAAAGAAGAGGTTGCCATGTACCAAGCATAAAATATTAAAATCTCTCACTAGTTTCAATAAAAGTCACACCCATGGACACAGTAAATGAAGGGGGAGGGCTGGGGCACCAGTGGGCCCTCTGTTCCTACTACTCCAATGTGTAACCCATTCTCTCTGTAGAGGTTTGGTAAAGGATCTCGCTACACCAGACTAGGGAGAAGCAGCAGATCAAAAATTGAGAGAGTTCAGAGTTAGATATTACCCCTAAACTACGAGTGATAAGGAAGCTGCATCAAAGTGGGCTAGGGGTAGTCTGGAGTAGTAATGACCCTGTACCTACTGGTGGGGAAAAGGTCTGGGTCAAATGTAATTTCAGCTGACTTGGCAAGCATATTATATCCATAACCACAGTGTACACTTCCTCTCTCTCTTCCCCCCCCCCCCCCCCCCCCCCCCCCCCACCCACATCCGTCACCCTCCGTAAGGATTCTCATTCGTGGCATCGGCCTCAAATGGCCCAACATGACTGCTGTATCATGGAAGTCTGTTACGACGCCGTAAACTATTAGTCTCGTTGCATAAACTATTAGTCTCGTTGTGCACACACACACACAATGGGTTGGTAAAGGATGGCAAAGTACGCTACACTTTACGTTGACTCAGCAAAAAACAAAAACAAAAACAAAACAAAAAAAACCCAACAATCAAAACAAGCGATCATCCAGCGCTCACACTTCTTTGCTGTAAGTGTCCTGGTGGAGTGAAATTATGGCTCTCACTATACTCCTTATACTCTATGGAGGGGGAGGATTGGCCAGTATAGTTGTAGTGTTGTTTATTCTGTACACTATCTATCTGGCCTATGTCCATTGGAAGTATTCTCGTGTTCCATCTCCGAAGAGGCCGAGGTAATTAAGCAGCAGAATTCTTCTTGTTGTTGTTCAGAATGAACAAAGCATGCTTCATCATACATATCTTTAGTTTCTTTAGTGGTCATCTACCAGATCTATGGAGATTGCAGAAGGAAATAGATCCAGAAGTGTCCTTAACTGTAGCTGTGGACTTCTGGTATGTATGTTCAATAAAATAGAGCAGCATGAATTAATTTTCTTTTTGCGTAATGCTTAAGGGAATGATTTTCAGCTATTGCCTTTAGCACATTCATACCATAATATATCCTATTAAAAAAACTGTAACTTCATAAATTATAGCTCTTGAGAGATTTAAGAGGGGGGGGGGGCCTTCACCATAAAATTGTGGTTTTACATTTTTTGTCATAACTTTACTATGCATGCATATTTTTTTTTCACTTTAAAGCTCAAAATATTAACCATCTGAAGCTCTTTAAAATGAGCTAAAATATTGGCACAAAACTGCACCCACCAAAATTATGGCGTCAACGTCAAGAAAACCCTTACCCACCCCTGCGAAACTAAACCCCTTCTACTTCAACATCAAGACTTCAAACTTCACACACATATTCTTTAATATCTTGTTTACAAAGTGTACTTCCAAATTTTTCTAAATATTTTTTTTGATTTTATATAAAAAATGGCTGTTTTTGATGAAAATTTGAAAAAACACGAATAACTCAACCAAAAAAAAAAAAAGTTGGTAGTTCACTAAAAAAAGAGCTTTCAGATGATATAAAAACATTTCTCTGAAAAAAATAGTGAAAGCAAGTTCCTGAAGTACTGTTTGGAAGTCCAGGAGAGGATTAACTACCTCTACGATGCAATACAGTAGAGCGCCCCCTAGAAATCCTAATGAGCCGCCATTAATTTTAGCTTACTAACCGAAGGTGGGGTCCTCCTCTACTGTAGCCTTCCTTCGAAACAGGGTGTGAAAGCTTCGGGAATGCTTTCTAGCTCCGTTTTCGCCTCCCATTAACGCCAGGTAGGACTGGAAATTTAGGAGAAACGATACAACACTCGCGCGAAGTTCGTTAAAAAAAGTAAGTACTGCTCCGCGTGCGCAGTCACTCACACTTGCCCCAATTGGAGTGCAGTTTATGTGGTTAAATAGCTCTTCCTTTGTGCTTTATTTTAAATTATAACGAGCTATAGTTGTAAACGAGGAATTGCGAAGACGCGCTACGCAAACGGTAACGGTAAAACATAAAAATTGGATTCTTCCTGGGCGGTGAGAGTACTGTCAGTAGGGATGACAAAAAAAAATTATAAATAAATAAAGAAATGTCCAATTGATCTGAAACTTTGGACACAGCTTCAGAAAGCTTCAACCTCCTACAGAACACAAAAATAAAAAGTCAAAAAATGCAAAAAATTTTTTTTTTTTTTTTATGGTGACGGCCCTTTAATTCTTCTCTTTAAGTGTATGCAACTGTGTGTTAGTTACTGGATAGCTATTAGCAACAGACAAGTTAAGAGGAGAGAATTGAGATTCTGTATGATCTTACAATTTTTGTGCATAAGTATTTTGTATCAGACATTAGTAGCTCAGTTAATTTATTTATTCCTAACTTATAGGTCTGAGCAAGTGGACTCTAAGACATTCTTGGTATTCTTTTTTCACAAACCTGTAGTTTTTACTCTTGATCCTGCGGTCATCAAAGTAAGTGCCTCTTCAGAATAATTGTGAAAAGAGCTTTTAAGCAGTTTGTGAACTATTTTATTACGAAGTTATTTATGAGCGATCTAAATGGTTCAGTATTGGAGTTTTCCAAACCAATTGTAGTTACTCTTTCCCAACCTTGTTATTGGGTGAGTTGATTTACTGTCTTTAATTGGGGCATAACTCCCAACCACTGGTGTCACCTTCAGAAATAATTCTCCAATAGGTAAAATAACTGATAATATTATTATAATAAGGAGAATAGAACATCAAAGGCACCTATAGCACAAAGATGAATAAGGACTAGTGCCCTTTACAAAGAAATGATGAAACCAAAAATAATAGATAGTTGAATATGATACAATGTAGTACTGAGTGACATTACAATAAGACATAAAATGATGAGTTTACGACTTAAGTGTAAATTGAAAAACTAAAAAAATAAAAGAAAAAAATAACGATGACAACAGTTTTTAGGCAAATTGCAGATGCATAGTTCAAAGAAATGACATCGATGAAAATAGACCATCGACACAGAGTCTCACGAAAATATGACAACGATGAAATAACTTGAAGAACAGATGATAAATGAGTGCAATAAGAAATGTATAAGAAATAAATAGTAATAAAGATTAAAACACAGGAGTTTAGAGCACAATGTATTCTTTAAGATATTTGGATAATTTTGTTAATCGATTTTCTTGAATCTGCAAAGAATGTTATCAAATTATTATCATAACAACTTTAAACTTTCACTTTACATAAATCTGACTTGTTACTACACAGTACATGCACTTACTTTATTATTTTTTCCTGACTTACTATAATGTAGAATGAATGACTTGGTTGTGAGTTTGATACATAAGTCATAAGAAATAGGGCAAGTGATAAGATCTGTATATCAATGAATGGATTGAATTATCCAAATAACTTCATGAGGATCACGTGTACTTCCATGGGAAATTGTGTGTATGAGGATGCATAACAATTAACATTTGTTCATTATCTATATAATACGCTTGTCTGTCAGTAGCGACGATGGTGTTTGTATTCATGAATAATTCATGAGCTGAGCCAGGTTCATCATCAGTAATAACGACAATGGTGGTGGGCGTGTGTGAATACAGTGGAGACGGATGATAGAAGAGTCGTCAATAATGACGACGACAGTGGTGTGTGTATGCACGTGGGTCAAGAAAAGCAAGTGAGAAATAAGCGACTGGTGAAACTAAATCAAGTAGTGGAAGACCTAAAGTACCTTATGCTACTTGATTCCTAATTTGTATAAGTTGGTCTATCAAGTGCCTCTGTGTGGCAGGGTACTAGCTAGTTCTATTATATTATATTAGGATGTGACGATGAATGTGAAGAATGGAAAAACCAAGATATTGGTTCAGGCATTTTCTACAGTATTTGGGGAAAGGTAAAACAATTGTATTTGATGACATTTTGTAGATGTAAGGGTAAAAACATTGTTTAGGTTTGCAGAGAAAGGTCTCGTTGCAATACCAAACTACGATTCTTGGAAGCCTAGAAGACATCTGTATGATGCCGCTTTCAAAAAAACGTAAGTGAACTTTATATAATATCAAAATAATAATCAGCTGATAAAAACTAAATAAGCTCGTTACAGTAATGGCTGGGGCAGGTTACCTGATGCAATTGCATGGTTTGACTATGAAGTGTAGATAATGGCTGGGGCAGGTTACCTGATGCAATTGCATGGTTTAGCTAGATTGTTTACTATGAAGTGTAGATAATGGCTGGGGCAGGTTACCTGATGCAATTGCATGGTTTAGCTAGATTGTTTACTATGAAGTGTAGATAATGGCTGGGGCAGGTTACCTGATGCAATTGCATGGTTTAGCTAGATTGTTTACTATGAAGTGTAGATAATGGCTGGGGCAGGTTACCTGATGCAATTGCATGGTTTAGCTAGATTGTTTACTATGAAGTGTAGATAATGGCTGGGGCAGGTTACCTGATGCAATTGCATGGTTTAGCTAGATTGTTTACTGAAGTGTAGAGGCTGGGGCAGGTTACCTGATGCAATTGCATGGTTTAGCTAGATTGTTTACTATGAAGTGTAGATTATGGCTGGGGCAGGTTACCTGATGCAATTGCATGGTCTAGCTAGATTGTTTACTATGAAGTGTAAATTCAGTGGACAGTCAATAATGCCAACCAAGCTATTTCATTTTATTAAGAACATAGCTATTATCAAGAATTTAGATAGAAACTTTCTCACCTAAGGGGGTATGGAAAATAGCAAAGGAAAAAAATGAAAAATTGTGGTTGTTGCCGGGAATCGAACCCAGGGCCACTGGCTTCAGCCACCAGTGCTCTAACAACTGACCTACGACAACCCTCGACTTCCAAGACCTTCAGATTTTTCCTTTATACTGTTGAGTAGTACCGCTTGCTGCAGTCTCATACTCAACAGACCACCAATTATGTGCTGCCAGAACACCTTTTTGGTGTTGACCGGAAACACCTCTCCCTCCGGAGAGGAGCCATAATTTGTGGATTGAAAAAGCTTTATCAACACAATTATCAAGTTCTGACCCTTCTAAAGCTAGTGGCCCTGGGTTCGATTCCCGGCGACAACCAAGATTTTTCATTTTTTTCCTTTGCTTTTTTCCAGACCACTTTAGGTGAAAAAGTTTCTATCTAGTTTGTATGAAGGGTCAGAACTTGATAATTGTGATGATAAAGCCTTTTCAATCCACAAATTATGGCTCCTTTCCTCCGGAGCGGTGTTTCCGGTCGACACCAAAAAGGTGTTCTGACGGCACATAATTGGTGGTCTGTTGAGTATGAGACTGCAGCAAGCGGTACTACTACTCAACAGTATAAAGGAAAAATGTGGAGGTCTTGGAAGTCGAGGGTTGTCATATCTCAGTGGTTAGAACACTGGTGGCTGAAACCAGTGGCCCTGGGTTCGATTCTGGAGACAACCAAGATTTTTCAATTTTTTCAGTAGCTTTTTTCCAGCCCCTTTAGGTGAGAAAGCTTCTATCTAGTTTGTATGAAGGGTCAGAACTTGATAATTAAGAAATTGCCCCCAAAAAGTTAAGTATGAGTTATTTCTAAGATGAATTTCATTCTTCATGTGACCAAGTAACAGTTTAATGGCAAATAATCATTTATTCTTTCATTGCTGAATTGTCAGGAAAAGTACTGAATTCTTAAAGGAAGTAAATTGATCTATTCCAGACGTTTGTGTGCTGCGTTTGTGCCTAATTTTCCAGAGCACAGTCATATGTACGTATACATGTGTTTTTAGCCATAATTATTCATTCTATGTTAGATATCTTCACAATGTTATTTTTAGGTATGTGACCCTGAGTAACTCACGTTAGTTATCTCATGGTGCTATCTCATGGTGCTATTGCACAAGCCAATTACCCTATAATAGTAATAGCATAAAAAACACTTATTACATAAATGTTGACCCCTGAAGAGGACTTCGGCAAGAAGTCGAAATGTCGGGGTTAAGTTATAATAAAATATTGGCTGTTAAAAAGAGAAAAATTTCCTATTACATAAATGTAATTATATTAGTGCACAAAGTGATTTAATCAAGATTTTTTGTTCTGGTCCAGTTTCTTTATTCGTGGAGCTTCTGAAGGTCATTTGCTAGAAGTCAGAAATTTTGGTGTATTATTTCCTATAGTGACTACATGAGTAATCATTGCTTCCTATTATATACATGTGAATGATAGTTTGAATAAATTTGACTGTTTACATTTCATAGCTACCTGAAATCTCTTACATCTACCTTCAATGAAATGATCACTGCTACTTTAAACTCCCTGAAAACTCAAGCTGATGGTACAACTGAAGTGGCACTTAAAAATGTTGTTATGCAACTGGGTTCAGATATCATTAGCAAGGTATTATTTAAAATACTATTCTATTACTGGTGATACTAAAGTTATGTATATTATAAAATTCAGGTGGCATTTGGCACTGATTTTACCAAAATTTGGACTGCAGAGTCTCTGGGTATTGAAGTTCCAGAAGAGAGTAGGCTTAATGTTTTGAACTATGCTATAAATTCTTCTTTACAAGCACTAGAGTTAACATTTACTTCCATTTATCCACCTTTAAATCAGGTAGAGCTATAGAAATTAATTAATGTGTTTCTCCTTTTTCCTATATCGTTTTTTTTTATTAGTATTTTGTGTATTTTCTGTGATTGAATTTAATTCTAAATCATCTTTTCATTGATTTTATTCTGAAGTAATCTGTCTTTTCACAATTATTTTTTTCTCCTATAGTTTTTTTATCCCAAGAGAGTAAAAGGATACAAGCAATGTGTACGAGGCTTAAGGAAAATTGGCAGAGACTGCATCATGAGAAGGATTAAGGTGATTCAAGATGGAGAAGAAATTCCTAGAGATATTCTCACTTACATGCTATCCAGTGAGAAATCATGTGTGTGTGTGTATTATAATATATATATATATATTTATTTATTTATTTATTCCACCCTAGATATCTTCACAATGATATCTTTAGGTACATGATCCTTGAAATAACTCAAGATATTTCACCTGTTATTTCAAGCTGTACTGCTAAGCTCATTACCCTTGTAGTTATAGCTAGCAACCTGGCCAAACTTTTCAATTTTCTTGGTTTTTATGGCTACCTTCCTCTGGTGTACCCTATATACTCAACAGGGTTAGAGCAGCTGCTAAAATATCAGCTGGGGGTGTGGGTAGTCCCTACAACCAACTTTACCAGTGAGTTACCCTTCCTTCTATAGTAGTAAAGATATCTAGTGTGGAATAAACCACTTATTACACTTGTCAGAGTGATATGGCTAGATATTTCACTCTCAGGCTTTATTTTCACTCTGGCTCCTGAAAATAAATTTATTTTCACCTAGCCAGAGGTGAGGGCAGAGTGAAAATAATGCCTGAGAGTTCTCATAGGTCGTGAACCTAAAAATAACATTGTGAAGATATTTAGGATGGAATTATCACGTGTTGTCTCTGCTGCTCTATTGTGGAAGCCCTCGTTACCCAGTATAGCAACTGGCCTAACTTACCACCTGGTTGTCTGTGTTATACAATTACCTTCCTCTAGTGAACCCTATCCAACCAGGTCAGAGCAGCTGCTAAAATATCAGCTGGGGGTGTGGGGAGCCCCTAGAGAGTTTGCCAACTTTACACCTAGAGTTACCATCCATTATAGTACAAACTATTTCAGTGAAGATATCTAGCATAGTATAACCACTTGTCAGAGTGATATTGGTAGGTATTTCATTATCAGGCTTTATTTTCACTCTAATTCTGGCTCAGTGAAAGTAAATAATTTGCTCTTGTGAAATATATCTCCATATCACACTCTGACTCATGTAATACATACTAGCTAGATATATTCACAATGTTAATTTATGTATGTGACCCTTGAAATAATGAAATTACTTATCTCATGGGAGTTATTTCAAGCTCATTACCCTTATAGTTAAGCAACAAGCCTAAGTTGCCAGTTTTCCTGGTTTATACAGCTATACCTTGCTCTTATAGTCTACCCAACCTGGCTAGAGCAGCTGCTAAAATATCAGCTGGGGGTGTGGGGAGCCCCTTCAGCCAAATTTACATCAAGAGTTACCAGCCCTAGTATAATCTAATGAACCACTTATTGCACTCTCAGGGTGATATGGCAAGGTATTTCACTCTCAGGCTTTATTTCACTAGCCTATGGCTCTGAAAATACATTAGCCTGCTCATGAAATATTTCACCATATCACACTCTGACTCATGTAACATAATAAGTACTGTTCTAAGTATATACCCAACTGGGGTTGGGGGGGGGGGGGGGGGGGGGGGGGGGGAGGTGGGTGTTAGAACAACAGCCCAAATATTTTCTGAGGTTGTGGGGAGCCCCTACAACCAATTTTACACCAGTGAGTTACCAGCCCTAGTACAAACTACGGCAGTGAAGATATCTAGAATAGAATAAACAACTTTTATTACACTCATGGCAGAGTGATATGGCAAGATATTTCACTCTCAGGTTTATTTTCACTTGTCTCTGGCTCATGAACATTAATTAGCCTGTTCATGAAATATATCATACCTAGAATCATGTAGTAAGTTTTATATCTTAAGTATTATGTTATATATGTGACCGTCTATAGGAAAACCAGGCACAACGCGGCACCCTTCGAAAATTTTTTTGTTGCACTTACAGAGTTGTCGGCATCCAGATATTGAGCTCTCCAAGTTTTATCGTCGTAGCTTAAGTCGTTCCCGCTATAATAGACCTAACCGTTCCCTTCCGTCGGCTTGAAACAATACATTTTTAAGAAATCGATCGATCTTTTCTCGATATTTACGCACGCCGCGTTGTGCCCGGTTTTCCTGTAGACGGTCACATATATGTATATAATTTATACATACATTATGTTATTAATAATCATCTTCTAATTCAGGCAATCAAGATAGTGTGAACATAGAAGAATTGGTGGATGATTTCATAACTTTTTATGTAGCAGGTACATTATCTCTGTCATGTTATATTTTATTGCCAATTAAGTATGCAATTTTATATACAACAATAGGTCAGGAAACGACTGCTTACACTACAATGTTTGCTATAATGCTGCTGACTCAGCATCCTAATGTCTTGGAGAGGTAATGAATTGAACTTAGTGAAGCAACTGTTTTATTTGTTTTAACATTGTAGAATGCAGGAAGAAGTCAAAAATGTTCTAGGTGGAAGAACAGAAGTGACAGAGAATGATATTGAAAAGCTTCAGTATACTGAACAAGTAGGTGGTTGTAGAAACTATCAACACACCCTTTCAAAAATATAGCTTGTATTATTCATGCCTTTTCTTGTTTTGAAAATTATTAAGTGCTCCTACTGTTAATGGAGCTCATAGGAACCAACTTTAGTTACACTTGTGTATTTGAATTAATTTATTATTATGAAGAATTGCTTTTGTGGTCCTAAGACTTGATATCACCTGACTTAACATATACGAACTGAAAGCATTTACCATTGACTTTTGTAGCAGTAAATTATTTGAGCCAAAAAAATTGCCTTCAATCAGGCCTCAAGAAAATATTGTCCCAAAATTGCATTTTACACATTATCTAGCTTTCGTTCTCTGTTGTCTATTAATAAGTTGTAGCATGTTGGCACTAAACTAGTCATTCTGTCATCAATTATTTTAGGTCATATATGAAACCCTTCGGCTTTATCCAATTGCATTTGGACTGAGTAAAGAGTTGAACTCTCCATTGACTGTAGAACGCTTTTCCATTCCCAGTGGGACGAGTGTATTGGTAGGTTTCAGCCATATTTTGAGTTGCTTTGCATTAATACATACTTGATTTAAAAAAAAGAAGAAGATTAGCTTTGATGATACTTAAAAATTTTCATGTTGTAGTTAATGGGAGCCAATATGTACCGAAAATCAGAATACTTTGACAATCCAGACATCTTTAATCCTGATCGTTTTCACCCTGATAGTAAGAAGTAAGTTGGGCTCTTTAGCTCACATTTCAGATATAATTGTTGGTATATTTTTTTCAATGCTGTAATTCCAGACCTAATTCTTTCACCTTTTTTCCATTTGGACTGGGTCACAGATCATGCATTGGGAAGCATTTTGCCTTGGTAAGGAGTGTATTTTTGTAAAATAATTCTAATTGTTTAGCTTTCAAAATGGCCAATTAAGAGATGGGATTGATTTACAATAACCTCACTTATTCATAGCTTGAACATAGATCGCCTTGATGATCAACCAACATGGAACTATATGAGGAACTATAATTATTAGGGGTGGAGGAATATGCATGTGCATTAATTTGAAATGTGCAGCTGGAATGATTGAAAAGCGGCAGCTAGGCTTGAAGAAAAGTGTTACATAGTTTCAGATATTTGGAAGCTACAAGGAGAAAATACAGTTTTACGTAGAACATAACGAGTCTCCATGGTAATAAGACACGCAGATAAGAGAGGTTCTACTATTCTCTTTTTTAACCCTTTGCGTACGATCGTCACGAATTCGTGACACACCGGGTGCGTCAAGAGAATACGGCTGTCACGAATTCGTGACAAGCTCTTTCCTGCACTGTTATTACAGTTACAGAGCGCGTAGCGCGCTAAAACTTTCAGTAGCTTACATAGTATACATTTTGCAATCTCTATTCTACAAAATAAGTCTTATATAATAAGTATAACTTATATCAAGTGCACCAACTAAATAAAAAAAAATTTCTACACTTTGTGTCTAGCTATTTTCAAATAGAACATCTACTAAGAAGTAAAGGCCTAAAGTAGCTAGAAATAAGCAAACTAAAACTAGAACTTACACTTGGGTGTGATTTCTCCTTTCATAAATATAAGCTAAAAAAAATAGCTAACAAACTATGGCCTCCTCGATAATTCCAACTAAGTTTGTATTCAAAACAACTCTATAAACTATAAACTAACGAATTACCATAGCTACAACGCTAGAGGCCGATTATTTGAGGCCTAACACAAAAGAAACACTCGCCCGTTTTCTTTTTCCACGTGTCGAACTCCAACTGGTAAAACGTCGTCGTCTCAGGCAACCAATTGGTTTTACGGCATGCGCGTATTTAATTACATAATTGCTCGCCCGCGTTCGTCCGCAAAGGGTTAATTTATTAATGTATATAAATTAAATATAGTTGGTATATTGTTCATGCAACTTTTGCGTCTGCCTCAAAACAGATGTTCATATGTAGACTCCGAAGTGTATGAAAATGCTTAAGTTTTAGATAGAGTACATATACGGTATGTAATCATAATAATGTTTTCAAGGATATTAACCCTTTAGCGGCACAAGTGCTTGTTGGTGCTCGGTGTTCAGTAATTCTACACTTAAAAACACTGATTATCCAATATAACATTTCCGTTTTTTTGTTTTTTTATTATCGTGACGTATTACAAATCAGAGTGCCGATATCTAATTTAAAATAATATACTGCAGCCGGAATGTTGTCCATTGAGTTCTGGTCTGCCTGAAATTTTTTTATGGCATGTGGTTCTGTAACTTAGAATCGAGCAACAAGGAGTTCAAGAAGTCGTGCATTAAGTTTGTACCCTGTGGCAGCTCTGCCACATTCTGAAGTGGAGCTCACGATATATTGTCATTAGTAACGGCAAAATCTTTAGCTATTTTCTTGCAAACTATGATGCTCTTTTCAATGATTCAGTCAATCTCGGTTAAAATAATTATAATAATTTCCGAAGAAATAAAGACAACATTGAGTTAAGTTTTGATTAACATAATATTGGCTGTTAGAACCGAGAAAATTTGCTTAAAAATACATCTCTTGCTCAATGCCTGTACAGAAAACCATAAGAATCTTTTATAATACTGAATTTGGTTATCATAGACTTGCCAAGGAAAGTGTTCATTTTGAAAGAGGAAGCTGTAGCATTACTTAAGGTATTTGTGCTATGTTGCAGATTGAAGCTAAAATGATGCTGGCAAGAATGATACAGACTTTTACTATCAAGTTTCCAGAAGGCTACGAAATACAAGCAATCCAAAGAGCTACTTTGCAACCTAAAGATGACTTATTGTGTACTCTGACCCTGAATTTATCTTCATGAAGACTTGCATCATATATATAACAGACTATTAGTAGCTAGCATGAATTTGTCATTTTTGGTTGCATTATGTTGCTTTGTAGCAACAAGTAATGTCAAATTAGAATCCTAAAGAATGTTGATAAAGAAGAGTATCATTCAGTCACTAGCTAGTTCTTTCAATGCATTTGTACATGTCTTGTATCAAATTTGTCATAATCTAAAAAAAAAATTCATTTTTAGGTTAGATAATTAACCTTGTACTAAAAGAGATTTAATCAAGTTTTGCAAGGCTTGATCACATTTGAGTTTGTAAGAGTACATTAGCTATGAATGAAGAGTCCATCAGTTCAAGTTATAGTTCTAACTGTGTTCATAGTTCGCTATTGATGTAGAGTGTTATGCTAGCTAGCTACAGGCAAATATAAGAAAGCTAAAATTAAAGCTGTAGCAGAAAAGACACTCTTAAAAAACAAACAAAAAAACTATAGCTACTTACGATCAATTCACTTTGAATCATGCATTTATTGGAGGTATTAATTGCAATTTAGCTAAGCACTAAAACTGTTAGCTATAGCTTAATAAAAGGAAGATTATATACCAAGGATTTAGCTAATCAAAATATTGTTGTTGGTGAAGTACTTGCATGATTTCAGAAGTTGAGCCTCGCAAGTTAACAAAAACTGAGTATATGTTCTAACCAAATCTTTTACATGACATTGAATAAATTACAAACTAATTCTTCACTAATATTTGGAAGATAACTAACCCTAAAGCCTTCTTTTTTTCTTTTCTTTTTTTGGCTTAGTATGAAAATACTAACACTGTCTGATAATCAAAAGAGGCAACTTACTTGTCCAATTTAGAATTATTATTGCTTAATTTTAGGTCAGAAATTGAAGGCACAATCAGAATCCTTATAAGGTGCCCAAATATTCAATTTTCCCAGTAGAAGTAATGCTTAACCTAGTCAATGGATAGCATTTTATGCAACTATTTTGCAGATCAATTAAAAAAAACAGCAATAATAATAACAACAACAGCAATGATTAGCATTTTTATTGTAAACAATTCACCTTGAATTAGGTCATTTTTAAATGAAAGCATAAATTGCCATCAAGTAATTATCCTCTAAACAACCTACTTTATAAGATTTCATAGAAATATGTGAGCGGGTCTGGGAAAAGGGACCTTACAGCGCAAAAATTGAAATTGAGATATAGGCTCTAGAAGTAAGTCCTCAGAAAAATTCTTTCTTTCTCCTATGAATTAGTCTTAGTGACTCTTACTCTACGTCCATGCCAAATTTCAAATATCAAAATGACTTAAAAGACCCACTCCACATATGCTATTTTTGAAGTTATCTGGGAAAACTACCAGTACAACTTTCTTTAAGGAGTCTCATTTGCAGAATTTGAGAGACAACATAAATTAACCAAAACTAAGTCAATTGATAGCATAAATAACTAACTAAATCTTCTACATGATATTGAAGAAAAACTAAAAACTAACTAAATCTTTTAGGAGAATTTGGGAAAAAACTAAAACGAAGGATTCAAGATATTTTTTAGTATAAATGAATAACTAAAACTAAGGAATCGCTAAACCAAAACAACACTATTTTTAATACTAAAGTTTGAGCTCAAAACAGGTAAGGTGAAATGTACAAGTTGATCATTCCAACAGGTCAAGGTTTAGCTATTAGCTACACATAGCTAGCTAATCGAGTTTGGACTAATTGAATGAATCCCAAAAATGGAAGTGCCAACTGTGAAGAGCACACTAAACAAACTTTCCCACCATTGAAGTGTGCTCAGTGCACTGACACCTTACCAAACTGATTTTATGTTTCTCAGGTATCTATGGACCAGTTCTCTGATAATTCCAGAAAGAAAATAAAAAATGATAAAAATAAAAATTAAAGGAGAGCTATCATTAATATTATGGTAATGAGGCACTTTCTTGAACCTAGCTTTGAAGACAATAGCTTACCTATTGATGAAGCTATAGCTAACAACTTATAATGAACTTGAGTACATATCAATGCAACATTTCATGGATTTTTCCCCCCATCCTAGCTACCAGGGTCACTATTGGAATATTTTCCTGAAAATTAATTAGGTATTGCCTAAATGTCTCAGAAAATGTGTTATGTATAATCTTCAGCACAGGTTTGCATGCCACACTTGCTAAATATAAACTACGGCTATCTTTTACAAAATCAGCAACAATAATAACAAAAGAAAAATGCAATCGAGCAATTTGAGTTGAGAGTTACTGAAGTTTTTAGTATGTACAGTACAATATTGACTAAATGACGATCTACCACATGTGTGGGGCATAGCAAACAAGCTCATTGTTCCTGAGAGTAGAAGTGTGTTCAGTTTCCATAACTTTAGGTGCGTTTGAAGTGAGGGCGGAGCTTGAACTACACAAACGTCTATACAGCTATTTTTCTTTTACCTCGTACAGATTACGGGCAAAGTCTGAGAGAAAATTAGAACATACCGTGCTTCCAGCGAACATTGTAATACTATGCTTTGAAGCTACCGTCGCCTGGCCCTTGCGGGCGTTTCATTTAGTCTTGCGGTTGCTGGGCGGAACCGTTCCAGTCATAATTATAAGGTGGAGAAATTTTATAAAAGCTTGATTAATTATCTGCACATCCGGAAGAATCCATTAATGAATACCCTCTGGTGTGGTAGACCTCCTCTGGTGTGGTAGACCTCCTCTGGTCTTGTTTATAGTAAGCAGATTGATGAAAAGTAACTGATGGCTCCCACCGTTCTTCTATTTTGTTATGGAGGGGGAGGATTGGCTGGTATAGTTGGAGTATTGTTTATTCTGTACACAATCTACCTGGCCTATGTCCATTGGAAGTATTCCCACCTCCCCTCTCCGAAGAGGCCAAGGTAATGAAGTAATTAGCTAGTTAAAGTGTTACTTACTATGACTTAAATCTTATTTTATACTTTAGTTTTTATACTGGTCACCTTCCCGATATATGGAGGTTAAAGAAAGAAATAGACCCAGAACTTCCCCTAACAGATTACGTGGAATTTTGGTATGCAACAATTATGTTTTATTTTATTCATTACTAGAGATGCGCTTCAGCGCTTACGGCGAACGGTAGTGAGCCATTATGCACAAAGCAATTCAAACAACGGGGTAGCTATACTAGCGGTGTGCTCGAGCACAAATGGCAGAGAGCCTGCCTTGTTAGGCTGCATAAAACTACAATAGTGTTATAATGATGTATTTTACCTGAAGATTCTTTTATTTCATGGTGACAAAAACGGATTCTATATAACAAGGGGCTAGAGACTATCTTTTCCAGCTCTCCCAGTGGGAGCAATCATCAACTAATCCTTATTATTTATTTATTATTTATTATTTATTTACTTTCTGGTTTGACTATTTTATTATTGTGGTTATTATTATTATTGATGTTATTAGTATGAGTAATAGCACGGGTTTTCAACGTGCGGCTCCTCCTGATCCGTAGAAAAACATTCCGTCTAATACGGGTAGAACATCTGTGGTAAAGAATGACATTGTCTCCAACTAAAAACTACTCGAGCTGTACGTTTCCAAGGTTAACACTGCAGGCGTGCGCACTTACCCGTACTATTTCACTTAGCTACTGAGGTATTTCAATTAGTTACGCGCTATTTCACTTTCCCCGTGCGATTTCAATTGAACAGCAATTTTTCCCATAGATTTTTGAATGGGCAACGTACTATTATTATTGTAATTGCTTGATCTTTTGCCTAGCTAGCAAAAACAAATAATAAATATAAGTATAAATAAAATAATATACACATAATGTAAAATATGTATTCAGTTGACCATTAATTTAAATACAGAGCTAGCTACTCTCTTACCTTAATTTCCTGAGTAGTGATAACACTGTAGTATCAAGTTTAAGCCATTCTGACTACTTCTATTACCAGTAACTCTTGAACAAGCTCTCAGTTACAAAAGAAAAGGCCAGAGTTATTTTTGTAACTTATATGGAATTATGTACTTATCTCAGCTTTCCTTCAGTAGTGGTAGCTTCCTTAGAAACCATTCTGACTAGCTACCATTGGCTCTTGACACCAACAAGCGGCACTTAGAAGCTCCAAAAAAGGCGAGTGTGGGGTTGCTTGGGGTTTTAATCCCGAACGTTCCGTGGTAGGCAGACAGAAAGGGGTTATCCCGAAAGATCATGTTCTCTGGGGATCTCACCCAACCCCTTGGAGGGCGGCCCCACAGCGAGTTTTTAAATTACGCATATACCGGGGATTCAATGCAATAGTAACCACTCCCCGCAACTGTTTAAATAAAAAATAAAAAAAATAAAAAAATACAAGTCATGCTATTTAAATGTTTTCTTTGTGATATTCTAAGTAGTAGATGTAAACACAATACTTTCACACAACTGGACAAGACTTACGTTCGTAGT
>WLWD01005806.1_pt1 | contig 32613 bp, 24 predicted proteins | sample 6712731 | NCBI WGS metagenome assembly WLWD01 (sample SAMN12718690, study PRJNA576275) | sponge metagenome | isolation source: marine sponge | host: Mycale hentscheli | place: New Zealand: South Island, Marlborough, Capsize Point | collected 2014-11-01
GTCGGAAAGCGGGTTTGCTTCACTGATAGATCGTTGGGTCCAACAAGAGGGGTCCATGGCTATGGCGATCGGCAAGGTTCCGGAGGCACCCCGTGTTGCAGCTTATAAACCTGTACGAAGACTATGGCTCCCAATAATCCTGGGGTTGTTGAAAGATCAGGAGCACAGAGAAAGCGGCGGTAGGGGAGGTGATCGAAGGAGGTATCCTATTTTAAGGGATGGGGGGTTGGGGGGGGGGGGGGGGGATCCCCGCGCCAGCCCTCCTCCAGCCTCTGAGGTTGTGAAATCATAGGGAGCTAGGCGGAAGCCCCCCTCCTAGGATAGTTAGAGGGGTGCCGATGGCTTTGGCGCAGACTAGCCGGCAGGGCACAGCACTATAATAAAAGGGAGCTGGGTGGCAGTGCCACCGTGCAGTGAACTGATGCCAGAGCACGAGCATGGAGCATGGCAGAGCTAGAATGCTAGGCCTACAGGGTCAACAGTGCAAGGGCCCAGGCAAACGAGCTGGTTTGGTGCAGTGCAAGTTGGCCACAGGGCAGGCATGGACACGTTTGCTTGGCTGGGGCGTGGCTTGGGACGGTTTGCAGAGAGCCGTCGGCATGGGAGCAGTGAGAGTGGGCTAGCGAGGGCATGCCAGCAGGGCACTTGGGCCAACAGTGCGAGGGCCCAGGCGGATTAGTCCAGTGCAGGTGGGCCACAGGGCAGTCACACCACGCTAGCGTGGCCTGAGTCGGTTGCAGAAAGCCGTCGACGTGGTGCCTGTGAGAGCATGCTAGAGAGGGCGGGCCAACAGGGCATGGTTATGAACCGGGGATGATGGCAGAGATCCGAGCGTGTGGCAGGCATGTGTACCCTAGCATGGCTAGTGGGTGAGCTGGTGCAGGGGCCACCACGGCATCGAGGGGGGGGGAGGGGGTGGAGGGGCGGGGGTAGGTAAAAGGGGCTAGGGTTGAGGGCTATCTGAGATTGGGCGCTATTACGGGGCTAGACAGTAGGGGCGGCCAGCAAGGGCCATGAGCATTGCAAGTATGACTGATTTTGTTGTCTGGCTGGGCAGGTGGCTGGGGTTCACTCCCAAGCAGCAGCGAATTGGCAAGCAGCGGGGTCCGGGTGTTGCAGGCGGAGCTGGAGGAGACGGGCTCAGCCGGCAGGGAGCCAAGCAGCGAGGTCTTCCTCAGTCCAGGGCCAGCAGGGGCCGAGAGCGGTGACAAAGCGAGGTCACCCATGGTCAGCTTAGGAGCCGGTCTGCCGCCGATCTCCAAGAAGCTAGTGGAGCGTATGCAGGCCGACGAGTACATTGAGTTCTCGGAGCTGCCGCCGGCAAAAGGCAAGGGCAGGCTGAACACCCAGCATGGGGACAACCACCTAGTCGTTGTCCAAGCGGCCGACTTGTTGCAATCTAAACGGGTGATCCCGGACCTGGCTACGTGGTCCCAGTGCTACGTTCTGTACATGGCTGTGCTTTTGGCTCACAAGCCGGGCAGACTTGTTGACCTGATGGGTTATCACGCCTTGATAGCCAGGTGCAGCAAAAAATTCCGGTGGCCGTCGTGGGTCGTGTATGACCAGAACTTCCGTCAGGACGCAGCTGGTAATCCTGACCTGCAGTGGGCCAAAGTTGACCCCAGCTTGTACGCCCAGTGTTTCACGGGGCAAGAGGCATCAAGGGAGAACTGGTGCAGCAAGTGCCAGGGCCTGGACCACCAGTCCGCTGACTGCCCGTATGTGACCAGGAAGCGTCCCTGGAATGCAGGGCCGGGGGCCGCAAGTTCGCCCCAGACCAGGAGCAGCAGCTGGAATGGGCAAGAAATCTGCCAGAAATTTAACAAGTTCCATGGGGACTGTCGGCACGGCAAGAATTGCAAGTATCTGCACGCGTGCAGCGGCTGCAGGGGGCCTCACCCCATATCGAGATGCAAGGCAGGCCCTAACACCCAACAGCAGCAGGACGTATGATGCTAGACGGACTGTGTGCGGAGACATCCTGTGTATTTTGTCCTGTATCATGGTGTCTTATCTGTCGCAGGGACAGTGTTGTGTTATCATGCTTGATTGAAAAGAAAAAAAAAAAAAAAAAAAAAGTGCTGAGAACAGGAGGAATGGGTTGGTGGGGGGGGGGGGCAGGGACAGTGGAGTAAGGGCGGGGGGACTGTGGCAACTGGGTAAGGTGGGAAGTGGGGTTAGCAATGGGTTGGGGTGGACGCGGGCTAAGGGCTCTGGGGGGGAGTTGGCTGGGCAGTAGTGAGAGGCTCGTGGCTAGCAGATGGCAGCTGATCTCATGGCATGCTGTTGTGTCCGTGTCAGATGCAGAGGCAAGTGACGGACACCACTCGGTGCAAGGCAGGCAGGTGCAGGCGCTGGCAGATTGTGCTGGGAAGGAAGGTCCTCCGTTGCCCGAACACTTGACAGTGATATCCACCCCAATGGACTGGGGCATCTGGGCACAGGAGCTAGCGGGCCATCCCGATGCAGTGCTGGTCAGGGAAATTCTTCGCGGGATACGCGAGGGTTTCAGGATCGGCTACAGCAGAGACAGAGCTCCCCTGAAGGCGCGAGGGCAGAATATGCAGTCTGCAGCAGAGCACAGGGACATAGTAGACAAATATCTGGCCGGGGAAATGGAGTCTGGGAGGGTTGCGCTGGCAGGCACCCCCAAGCAGGCCGAAGCATTGGGCATTCACTGCAGCCCTTTCGGAGTCATTCCCAAAAAGAACAGGCCAGGAAAGTTCAGACTGATCCTGAACCTGTCGGCACCTGAGGGGTCTAGCGTAAACGATGGCATTGGCAAGGAGCTGGCCTCTCTGTCTTACGTCACGCTGGATGAGGTGGCTGAGTCCGCAGCGAGGCTGGGGCGCGGGTCACTGCTGGCCAAGATGGACATCAGGCAAGCTTACCGCCAGGTATCCGTCCATCCTGACGACAGGCCCCTGCTGGGTATGCTGTGGAAGGGCAAAGTGTACGTCGACACGACACTCCCTTTCGGCTTGAGGTCTGCCCCATTGCTATTTACTGCGCTAGCTGATGCAGCAGAGTGGGTGATGAAGAGGCGTGGCACGACGCACGTCTTCCACTACGTGGACGACTTCATCACAATGGGGGCTGACCTGGCAGAGTGCACGCAGAACGACAAGATCATACATGAGACCTGCGCCAGGCTGGGTCTCCCGCCGGAGCCAGAGAAGGACGAGGGCCCTGCGACGTGCATAACGTTCCTGGGCATAGATATCGACACCGTGGCAATGGAGCTTCGCTTACCAGCGGACAAGCTGGCACGGCTGACGTCGGAGCTGGCAGGCTGGAGGGGCAGGAAAGCTTGCAAAAAGCGAGACCTCCTCTCCCTGATCGGCGTGCTGTCACACGCATGCAAGGTTGTGAGGGCCGGCAGGACTTTCTTGCGGCGGCTAATAGAGCTCTCGACGACGACAAAGAAGCTGGAGCACTTTGTGAGGCTGAGCAGAGAGGCGAGATCAGACATCGAGTGGTGGTGGCAGTTCAGTGCGGGCTGGAATGGTATCAAGCTGCTCAGGAATCCGGCGGAGGCCCGTCCATCCACAACATTGGTGTCGGATGCCTCGGGCTCATGGGGCTGCGGGGCCCATTGGGGCTCGCAGTGGTTCCAGCTCCCGTGGGCTGGCCAGGCAGAGCGGTGGCACATCACTGCGAAGGAGCTGGTGCCGATAGTAGTTGCAGCAGTGCTATGGGGCAGAGACTGGAAAGGGCGGATGGTGCTGGCCAGATGCGACAACTCGGCAGTGGTGTCCATCATTGGCAAAGGTAGCTCGAGAGACAGAGAGGCCATGCACCTAGCTAGGTGCCTGGCCTTCTTTCAGGCTGAGTTTGACGTGGTACTGGTGGCGTCCCACATAAAGGGAGCGGAGAACGTGCTGGCGGATGCCCTGTCAAGAAATAACGTGGCTAAATTTCGTGCTCATTGTCCACAGGCAGCAACAGAGCCAACTGCCATCCCGGAGGCGCTGCTGGACCTCCTACTAATCAAGATGCCGGATTGGACTTGTCCCAGCTGGACAGAGCTGTGGAGCGCTATCGTCAGAGCAGTGTAGCGAGCTCCACGGGCAGGGTGTACGGCTCAGCGCAGGAGCGATACAAGAGGTTCTGCAGAGCAGCCCACTCCCGCCCGTGGCCGACGTCGGAACTCCTGCTGTGTCGGTTCGTCACCCACCTGGCAAGTGAAAACGTGTCTGCAGCTACGATCAAGTGCTACCTGGCGGCGATCAGACACGGTCACATCGCCGTGGGCTGCGGGGACCCAGGGATCTGTCAGATGCCGCGGCTAGAGCAAGTGATCAAAGGCATCAAACTGGTCCAAGCGAGATCCACTTCGGCTGGTCGGTCCCCCAAGCTCCCGGTGACTCCTGCCCTGCTGCGGAGGATGAGGTGTACGTGGCGTGCCGAGGGCGTCCAGGCCGACAGAGAGATGTTGTGGGCAGCCTGCACGCTATGCTTTTTCGGTTTCTTCAGGTCTGGCGAGATCGCGATTCCCACGGTAGGCTCATTCGACCCGGACTCGCACTTGACGTTCAACGATGTAATGGTGGACAGCCTGCAGTCCCCGCAGCTGGTGAGGGTGAGATTGAAGGTGTCTAAAACAGACCCCTTCAGAAGGGGCGTTGACGTGTTCGTCGGCAGAACCGGGGACGATTTGTGCCCCGTAGCAGCCGTGCTGGCGTACATGGTGAGGAGAGGCAGCGGGCCGGGCCCCTTCTTCAGATTTCAAGACGGGAGCCCGCTAACCAGACCTAGGCTGGTGGCAGAGGTGAAGCGGATTCTCGAGAAGGCCGGAGTGGACAGCAGAGCCTACGCGGGGCACAGTTTTAGAAGCGGAGCGGCTACGGCGGCGGCCGAGCAGGGCGTGGAAGACTCTGTCATAAAGGTGCTGGGCAGGTGGAGGAGTTCGGCGTACCAGCTCTACGTGAGGACTCCCAGGAGGAAGCTGGCCGCCTTCTCGAAGAGACTGGCAGGTGGGAATACACGTTCATCCTCTCCGGCGAGCTGAGGACATATCATGTCAGTGGGCCTTCTCAATATTTGTGGCTGTTCGCCCGTTGCAGTGCTGTCATTGTTCGTTTGTTCTATGTCATTTTAGTGTTATATCTATCGTAGGGGGTGGGTGAATCAAAGGGAATTACGGGGAGGGGTAGTTGGTAGCACAGTCTAGGGAGGTAGCGTATGGTAGGGGGTGGTACCTGAGGGTTCGAGAGGGTTATGGTTTGGGGGGTGGAGGCTTTTATTTTGGCACCGGCAGCGGGTACAAAAATAAGAAGTAATTGGCCAGGCCGAGGGCCAATGTAACCCCAAACCTTTGCCTCTCTGGGCGCGGCGGCAGACCCAACCCGGGTACCGCCCGGCACACACTTAGTCTGATGCAGTTGCAGGTCCTAGACATCAGGTTCATAGAAATCTGAAGCTGTAATTACACCAGTGCAACGGGTTAAATGGAGGTTAACTCCCAGTTAACCGGGGTTAACATCGGCACTGGGGCTGCAGGGCAACAGGAAAAGGGTCGACCGGAAACCTAAGGATAACGGGTAAGGTGGAAGGGAGTATATAGGTTTGAGCGGGAGGCCAAGAGTCCTCGTGTTAGCAGTCAGACAAACCAACAGCAGGCCAGCCGGGTTAGTGACTGGGGAGTCGAGAAAGCGAGTTTCCCACCCACCACAACCCACTCTTAGCTAGGGGTTTGCACAGGGATTAGCACAAGGGGAGGGGGGGGGGGGGGGGCTCTTCCATTTATGGTGGAATCTGGCCAGTTTCACTCTGTTGGTGACGGTACCCTGGTTGGTCCGGGGGCTGGAGGCTTTTATTTTGGCACCGGCAGCGGGTACAAAAATAAGAAGTAATTGGCCAGGCCGAGGGCCAATGTAACCCCAAACCTTTGCCTCTCTGGGCGCGGCGGCAGACCCAACCCGAGTACCGCCCGGCACACACTTAGTCTGATGCAGTTGCAGGTCCTAGACATCAGGTTCATAGAAATCTGAAGCTGTAATTACACCAGTGCAACGGGTTAACTAGAGCACTGAAGTGCAAACCCTCAGCGCTAGTTAGCTAGTATGATAAAGTGATTTGCAACCTGCAAGCTGGCTCACGTGACAAGCAAGTTTTTAAGGGGCGTTCCCATTACCGTAACGTACGATTGTAGGACTGAAATTCTACTCGCTTTTTCTTGAAAACTAAGTCAAAACTAACAGTTCTGGCACATTAAAGGGACTTACTCTGTGAAGTGCTATAGTTTGATGTCGCTTTCAAAGCCTGGGTAGCCGTACTCTTCGAGATCCCTTGTTGACTGAATGAATGAATGAATGAATGAATGAACTAGAGCACTGAAGTGCAAACCCTCAGCGCTAGTTAGCTAGTATGATAAAGAAAATAATAACAAAGGAAAAGTGTAGAAACAAAAAAAAAGAAAGAGAAGTGGCATGAAGAGAGGCAGGAAAGAGAAAACGACAATGAAGAGGGACAAAAGAAAGAGGAAAAGAAAGGAAAAGGTAGGAAAGAAATAAAAACAGTATGAAGAAAGAGGAAAATAAAGAAAAATAAGGCAAGAAGACAAAAGGAAAAAAAAAAAACAGGATGAAAAAAAAAAAATCGTCTACAAGGATTTGAACCAGAGACTTTTAGGTTAGGTACTTGCTCACTCAACAACTACGCAACGCAACACCTCACGCTGAATGCATGTAATTGTTAGCTATTTAAAAGTGTTTTGCAACCTGCAAGCTGGCTCACGTGACAAGCACGTTTTTTAAGGGGCGGTTCCCGCTGTAAGCCTACGATCGCACGGCTCTGGAAAGACTCGCTTTTTTCTGGAAAATGAAGTCCAAAATCAAAATTCTGGCATATTAAAGGAACTTACTTCGTGAAATACTGCTGTTTGATGCCGTTTTCAGAGCCTGGCTGGTTCCTACCTTCCAGAAGTGCCTGTTGACAGACAGAGTGACAGAACGACTGACACTAGGACTACTGTAACCCTCTGGGCGCATGCGCGCTGAGGGTTAATGAATGAATGAATGAATGAATGACCGGTTGACTACTATATACCCTCAGGCGCATGCGCACTGAGGGTTAATGACACTAGGACTACTGTAACCCTCTGGGCGCATGCGCGCTGAGGGTTAACTAGAGCACTGAAGTGCAAACCCTCAGCTCTAGTTAGCTAGTATGATAAAGAAAATAATAACAAAGGAAAAGTGTAGAAACAAAAAAAAGAAAGAGAAGTGGCATGAAGAGAGGCAGGAAAGAGAAAAAGACAATGAAGAGGGACAAAAGAAAGAGGAATGAATGAAAAAAAGTAGGAAGAAAAGAAAAAGGAAGAAGAAAGAATGAAAAACAGTACACGAAAGAAAAGAAAGGAAAAGGTAGGAAAGAAATAAAAACAGTAGGAAGAAAGAGGAAAATAAAGAAAAATAAGGCAAGAAGACAAAAGGAAAAAGAAAAAAAAAAGGATGAAAAAAAAAGATGAAAAAAAAAAATAGCGTCGACAAGAATTCGAACCAGAGACTATTAGATTAGTTTCTTGCTCACTCAACGACTACGCAACGCAACACCTCACGCTGAATGCATGTAATTGTTAGCTATTTAAAAGTTGATTTTCAACGCAAGCTGGCTCACGTGACAAGTAAGTTTTTTTAAGGGGCGGTTCCCGCTGTAAGCCTACGATCGCACGGCTCTGGAAAGACTCGCTTTTTTTCTGGAAAATGAAGTCCAAAATCAAAATTCTGGCATATTAACTGAACTTACTTCGTGAAATACTGCTGTTTGATGCCGCTTTCAAAGCCTGGCTGGTTCCTACCTTCCAGAAGTGACTGTTGACAGACAGAGTGACAGAATGAATGAATGAACTAGAGCACTGAAGTGCAAACCCTCAGCGCTAGTTAGCTAGTATGATAAAGAAGAGGAACGAATGAAAATAGGTAGCTAGGGAGAAAAGAAAAAGGAAGAAGAAAGAAAGAAAAACAGTACAGGAAAGAAAGAGGAAATGAAGGAAAAGGTAGGAAAGAAATAAGAACAGTAGGAAGAGGAAAATAAGGCAAGGAGACAAAAGGAAATAGAAAAAAAAACAGGATGAAAAAAAAAGATGAAAAAAAAAAATACCGTCGGCGAGGATTCGAACCAGAGACTATTAGGGTAGTTACTTGCTCACTCAACAACTACGCAACGCAACACCTCACGCTGAATGCATGTAATTGTTAGCTATTTAAAAGTGATTTGCAACCTGCAAGCTGGCTCACGTGACAAGCACGTTTTTAAGGGGCGGCTCCCGCTGTAAGCCTACGATCGCACGGCTCTGGAAAGACTCGCTTTTTTCTGGAAAATGAAGTCCAAAATCAAAATTCTGGCATATTAAAGGAACTCACTTCGTGAAATACTGCTGTTTGATGTCGCTTTCAGAGCCTGGCTGGTTCTTACCTTCCGGAAGTGGCCTGTTGACAGACAGAGTGACAGAACGAACGAACGAACGAATGAATGAATGACACTAGGACTACTGTAACCCTCTGGGCGCATGCGCGCTGAGGGTTAATGACACTAGGACTACTGTAACCCTCTTGCGCATGCGCGCTGAGGGTTAATGAATGACACTAGGACTACTGTAACCCTCTTGCGCATGCGCGCTGAGGGTTAATGATCTTATTGGTCACAGTGATCTCTTCGTGACCTTGCTGCAATATCCCAGCAAATTTCCTGGGGAACGCTATTCAGCAATAGTAAGAAAAGTATGAGTAATAGCAGAACCAAGATTACGGTTTTTCTTAACTGCAGAAATGAACTGTTATCTTTGGCTATAGTATTAACATTATGATAGCATGGAAAACTGTGGTGGTATTAATAGCACTTAGTGGCAAGAAATTTCACTTGGCTTACCTTGTAAAAATTCTCTCTCAACTCTTGTTATTAATCCCCAATACCACAACTTTCCATGCTATTATACTCTAATACCTTTGCTACTATTCAAAGAATTGTAACAGCTATGGAAATTGTATTGAGTCTATCCATAGAGTTTAAAAAATCAAAGTGGCTTATTTATTTAAGAATTCAGCATATATATGCCTAATAAATTTACTTAATTTGACTTGTGTGTATGTGTGTGTGTGCATGTGTGTGCAAAAATTTTGTTACATCCCTATGCAATTTGTCAGTACATATATCTAAGTCAAAAATATACTAACTGTTCGTTATACAAAAGTTCATTAAGAAACTTAGAGGACCACTGAATTTAAAACATACAATGAAATGCTAAATATAATAAAAATAATAATTGGGCGAGCAAAGCAAGACTCTCACTAACGAGTCTCAATTGTGATATATATAATACTTATAGCACGAGTCAGAGTACAATATGGGAAAATATTTTACGAGCACGCAAAATATTTTCACGAGCCAAAGGCGAGTGAAAATGTGGCGTGAGAGTAAAATATCATTCCCATATTGTACGACGAGTGTGATAAGTGATTTATTGCTTCTTTGAAATTTTTCTCAAACCGGTTACAATACAATTTTCATTGATTTTACTCGCTACGCGCGCGCTACAAGAGCGTAAATACTAACATACAATATGGGAGAATACAGAACGCTCGCGTGATGCGGAAATATTCAAGAAAAAATATCAAACTGCAATAAATACGGTTTATATTGTACGCTCCTTGTAGCGCGCGCGTAGCGAGTAAATTCAATGAAAATTGTGTTGTAACCGGTTGAGAAAAATTTCAAAGAAGCAATAAATCACTTATCACACTCGTCGTACAATATGGGAATGATATTTTACTCTCACGCCACATTTTCACTCGCCTTTGGCTCGTGAAAATATTTTGCGTGCTCGTAAAATATTTTCCCATATTGTACTCTGACTCGTGCTATAAGTAATATATATATATATATATATGTATATGGCAAAGTTCAAAAGTCAATGCGAGTCTCAACCCCGGAGGTAAGTTTAATATGTAAACATTAGCGCGGGTGCAAGAAATTTAGGAGAAAATACTTTGATATAATACCAGCCTTACAAATACAAACTTAGCGGAGTTCGTTTTTTTAATGCACTGAAAATGTACTGTTCAATAGTCAAAGCAAAAAGAAAATGCAATACAATGCTTTATTTACTAGAGCTCTTGTACAATAGAGCATTTCAAAGGAGCATACTTTAGAAAGGCAGCTAGTTTAAGCAGAATCCTTTAATTTAGCAATCCTTACCCATACCATCGTCTTGATTGCTTACCTCTTGAAAAATCAATTGTCCGTAGTCAAGTTGTGAAGAGAATACAATTTAAGTCTGGTGCTACTATATCAATTGTGTAAATTTAACTAAGAAGAAATACTATTTTAAAAGGCTTGCATTTTCAGTTCTCGCTTGCCATTTGTGCTAAAACACATCACTAGTAATATTGATAATAAAATAATAAGAAAATAAAACTGAATAAAACATATTTTTGTAATGAAATAAAAGAAACATTATACTTCTAGTAAATTAACTTACTGAAATGAACTTCTGCTTTACTTCTTTCTTTTCTTTCACACATGTACTATCATCAGTGCAACTATTAGCCTGTAGCTAATGATATAATAATAATAGAAAAAATGAAGTGTGCTTTATTTAGAGTATTTAATAAATGTGGTTCTGCATGTCTCAGTATAACATTTTGAGTCCTTACATTAGAATTACTTATCTCGCTGTGTTACTTGAGACTATCGTGCAAAGATTTAATAATTTACCATCATATCTCCGTAAACCCCATGCTGCCAAAATAAATTAAATCTCCTATCCTAGAATGCTTAATACTTAATTATACAAAAATCAGTTTAAAAGAAGCCTTTGTAATTCATACAGTGCAATAATTTCAATCCAATTGTAATCACCATAGTCACCATCATAATCAAATTATTATTAATAATTGTAATGGTGTTTCGAACACTTCATTTGTCCAAATACCTTCATTAATTGACTAACTTATTACCTGTTGATATATAATATATATATAATTATACTTCTTACTTCTGTAATACTTCTGTTCGACTGTTCCTTCAGCAGCAGCAAGTTGCATTTTTTGTCTAATTCCTTGAACAATGTCGTCAGTTATTCTAATCTTTTTAGGACTTTTTCAAACCATGGTGTCTACAAGAAACACTACATAAAACAAACAGCTAAAGACCAGAAGGAAAAAAATCTTACATCTTTCTTCGTAAGTAGTTTTTCTGCTGCACTTCCCATTGAGAACTGTTACCAGTAGAAATATAAGATTATAACTGGCAGTAATGAAGGGCATAAATTGAATTCTACTGACCTCTGATGAAGACTTGAAGGAGCTTGTATTGGCATCTACTTCCTCTTCCATTTCATCCTCAATGTATGTTTTAAGCTACGTAATCACAACTATAAAATTGTAGCCATACTGTACAACATATTATGTACCATCTTGGAGGGTGGAGGTGACCCATCTTCTTCACTTTCACTTTCACTGTCTTCAATATAGCACTGTCTTAGCTTCTCCTTCCGTTCAGCCTCATCTTTAGTATCTTAAAAGAAATTTAATTTTAGTAAATGCAACACATACCAGTATACATATAGTTACATACCAAATATATTTTGTATTTGTACAGTGTACGGCCGCCCTTTGCACCTCCAGATTACCTCACCGCCAACCTTCAAGTCATCTGTGCTGACGTAATCATACACTTCTGTTTCCAATTGTTTGGAATGACACACGTGTGTCCTATTGTCTTGGCTGGACAAAACCCTACACCACTCTAGAAATATAAGATACCTTTAATAGCTGTTCAAAAAGGTGTTCAATAACTTAGAAATTGATGTCATTTACGTTAAACATTTATATAATAAAAGGGCAAGTAGAGTGCAAAAAGGGTACAATCATTTCTTTTGTAGCAAAAATGTAGCTTTTCAACAACTTGGCCTTAAAAACTACCATAATTATAACTACCAAGTGTAAGCTTCAGAGAATGACCATCAGTCCAAGCTAGCTGCAGCTAGTGGTTGTGGTAAACCACATATCCTACCTTGGTTAGCTACTCTAAGTGGCAACCCCACAATGACCACTAGGTACTTCATGCACTTTAATCTAAATTATCTATCTTTATTCATTAACTTACTGTTGCATTCTTTTGCTGGCTTTACCAGAGCATTAGTCATCACTTTCTTGGTAGGTTTCCTAGCTCTCTTACTTTTTTCAGCCATTTTTTTCTTCTAAAGTATCAGCCGTATTTGCAGCTGTAAAATTGTTGTAGTTGGATCATGTGATTGGAATATAATCAAGAGCACTACACAACAATGGAAGGTCGAAAGAGGTATAAGGAGTATTGTAGAAGTGAAAATGCAAGCCAAGAACAACTGCTTGGAGACTTAAAAAATTGCAAAGGCTACCATTGGAAGATGCAAAAAAAATGTAAAAAAGTGGGAAAATGTCCAAGTAAGTTTAAAAAAATCATTGATAGAATAGAAGCATATTAAAAAAGAATTAAGTAGCTGTTTTTGGATAAGATTATTATTGAAGGTGACTCTTCCATAGCATCCAAGCATAGAAAACAATACTGTCGAGATCCTTCAGTCACAGTACCTCGTCAAACCATCTGGTGGGATGCAGGTAACTGCAGTGATTTGGGGACCACAATACTTACAAATATTACCTGTTGTAGAAAAATTAGATGCAGAATGTGAAGGATATATCAAAAGGAGAAAACTTATGAGGAAAACAGACAGTAGTGGTGATAAACATGATGATGAGAATGACAGTGATAGTTGCACTGATAGTGCTAGGAATATTAATGTTGATGGTGGTGGTGGTGATGATGGTGGTGTTGATTGATTTGATGATGGTGAGATGATAGTAGGATGATGATGATGCTGATGCTGATTGATGATTAATGGTGGTGATTGAAGATGTGGTGATGATAAGGTGATTATGATGATGATGATGATGATGGTGGTGATGATGATGATGATGATGATGATGATGGTGATGATGATGATGATGATGATGATGATGATGGTGGTGATGATTATGGTGGTGATGATGATGATGGTGATGATGATGATGATGGTGATGATGATGGTGGTGATGATTATGGTGATGGTGGTGATGATGATGATGATGGTGGTGATGATGATGATGGTGGTGATGATGGTGGTGATGATTATGGTGGTGATGATGATGATGGTGATGATGATGATGATGGTGATGATGATGATGGTGATGATGGTGGTGATGATTATGGTGATGGTGGTGATGATGATGATGGTGGTGATGATGATGGTGGTGGTGATGATGATGATGGTGCTGATGATAATGGTGATGACGATGGTGGTGATGATTATGGTGATGGTGGTGATGATGATGGTATTGATGGTGATGGTGGTGCTGATGGTGATGGTAGTGATGGTGATGATGATGATGGTGCTGATGGTAGTGATGGTGATGGTGGTGTAAATGGTAGTGATGGTGATGGTGGTGATGACAGTTGTGATGGTGATGATGGTGATGGTGGTGTTGGTAGCAATGATGGTAATGGTTGTAATACTAGAGAACAATGTTCATCAAAAACAGGTATGAACACTGAATCTTTGCTTTTAACATAACCGTAATGATTCACTTTTAACTTTTAGGAACTGAAACAAATCCTCTCTTTCTTGGAGCACCACTAAGCACAGAAGCCAGTTGGCTTAGTATATACCAGTATGCTATTTTTAATCACTTAACCGATGCAGCAATCAGCCAACTCATTGACCTTATCAAAATCCACTGCCCTTCCTCAGAATCATGCCCGACATCCCTCTATAAGCTAAAACAGAAGTTTGGTACCTCAAATGATGTCAAAACTTTACACTTTTGTTCTCATTGCAAACAAGAGATTCAGAAAAAATGTTCTAATAATAAGTGTAAGAAACTGAAGGCAAGTATCAGTTATTTTAGTATATTACCTTTTGAAAATCAGCTACTCAACATTTTTTCAGGTAAATGTTACAATTTTTGGTTATTATATACATATTATCATAGTAAAATGTGTATATATCTCAGAAAACTGGGAAATGGTTCAATATCCATTCACCAGACAACATCATTCGAATTACATCAAAGATATTCAAGATGGGGAAGAGTATAAAAAGTTAATGGAGCCTGGCAATTTTCTGTCTGTGCCAGAGCATACTGGTCTCATTCTCTGTTCAGATGGAGTGCCACTTTTTAAATCATCAGGTACACTAACTCTAAAGTTTATTTGTACACGTACACATTAAAAAAAAAATTTTATAGATTTTTTAGCAGACTCAGTCAATTAGAGTTAATCACAACAATATTTAATGTCATTTAGTTAATTAAAAAATATAATATAGATCTTTTTTTTACAGGTCTTTCATTGTGGCCAGTTGAACTGTGCATTTCAAGTTTACCTCCACATCTTCGCATGGATGCAGATTACCTTCTTTTAGGTGGAATTTGGTTAGGACCAGTTAAGCCTGATATGAAAACTATTTTACAACCGGTGATAAGTAAAATAGAGTCACTGAAAGTGTCATTAAAGACTTGTCAAGGGGAAAAGCAACTTCGAGCTAAGCTTCTTCTCAGTGTGTTTGATCTTCCTGCAAGAGCAGCAGCTGTCAATATGATGCAGTACAATGGAAGGTATGGCTGTCTATACTGTCTGGATGAAGGCAAACATATAAATCATCGCAGAATTTATTTGCCTTCAGAACGTCATAAACCAAGGAATGACACACAAATGAATAGATACGCTAGGCAAGCCATTGCAAGGAAAACACCAATTTGTGGTGTCAAAGGTCCCTCAGTGTTGTCCTCCAGTATTTCCCTTACCAAGGCTGTTCCTATAGACTACATGCATGCTGTTTTGGAAGGAGTTACTAAATCTCTTTTTAATTCTTGGTTTGACACAAAGTATCACCAGTCCAGATTTTACCTTGGTAGGAAAAAGAAAGAAATTGATAAAGCTTTGTTGCGCATTAAACCCTCTTATGAATTCCGGCGAACTCCTAGGTCTATACATACTTCAAAGTATTGGAAAGCATCTGAATATCGGGCCTGGCTTTTGATTTATTCTATTCCTGTACTATTGCAAGTGGATTTTCCAGCAGACTACCTATATCACTTCTCATTGCTAGTTAGTTCTATTCATATTTTACTTGGCTGCAATATATCTCAACAGCACCTACAAATAGCTCATTGCATGCTTGCCAGATTTTATGAATTAATGCCAATTTTGTACTGTGTTCATTGAACTTTCATAGTTTGATACACATGTGTGAGTTTGTCCGGCGATGGGGACCCTTGTGGTGCTATTCGACGTTCGGATTTGAAAACTTCAATGGATTTCTGAAGCGGCATTGTCATGGAACAAGGAATGTCCTCCCTCAACTCATTCAGTCTGTTAGAATGAGACAAGCTCTGCCTCTTCTCAAGGATAGACTGGACAAGAACGAGAATTCTCAAACAGTGGATTTTCTCAACAGAGTCACTGGAAAGGTAGATAGGACATCTGATGTTTTGGGGAAAGTAACAAACAAAAATCTCTGTGTAGATGAAATAAAGGCTGTGCAGGAAGCAGGGTTTTCCATTGCAAACCACATAGTTCCAGTTTTCCCTAGGTACAGGCAAGATGGTGTAACTTATTCAGTAGCAAGCAAGCACAACTCTAGAAATAACTCCATTTGTAAATTTTATAGACCAGTATGTGGTAAAGAAGAATGGTTTGGGTCTATTCAGAAGTTTTGCTTAGTCAATGGTAATCCAATTGTCATTGTGTCTATTTTTGACAATACTGATGAAGAGGTACTGGCAATGCCACAAACACAACATCGACATTCACTAAGTGAAGATGATTACAAGGCAGCTAAATTGTTCAATTTGTTTGGCTTTAAGGTGAAAAAGCTATCTTTATCTAATAAATTAATAGCAATTTCACCAACAGACTTGGTTGAGAAGTGTGTCCACATTCCAGTTAAATATTCACCTCATGACATTATAGTAACTTTGCCAAACAAAGTTGAACACCACTAATTCAGTATCTTTTGTCTCTCCATTTTTGCCACATTTTGGACTTTTTCAACCTCACATTTTATTTCTATTTTACATAGTAATCATCTTGACTCCTATAATCGTTGAAGTCAAACAATGATGATTTATAGCAGTTCTTCATACATGATGCTTTTTCGTAAATGGGGGAAGGAATCTGAATCACACAAACTAAAATTATGTACTTGAAAATTTACCTATTACAATATTAATATAGGCAGAGGAACGGTCTAAATGATTGAATTCTAGAAGTATACACAATAGACCACTACAGGTCATAAATGCAAAGAATTAAACTTACAAACATGTCGTGTGGACTGTTAATAAGTCGATATACTTTCTAGGTGACTCCAGTGGATATGGATATGTCTTTCTTAAGTCTTACAGGAATTTGTAAGATTTTACACATAACAAAACTTATATAATCTTAACCAGTTCTTGTAAGAACTTGCAGGAATTTATAAGGTATACTACATGATTTATTTCTTAACAAAACTTACAGAATCTTAATCAGTTCTTGTAAGAACTTGCAGGAATTTATAAGGTATATTTCATGATTTATTTCTTAACAAAACTTACAGAATCTTAATCAGTTCTTGTAAGAACTTGCAGGAATTTATAAGGTATATTTCATGATTTATTTCTTAACAAAACTTACAGAATCTTAATCAGTTCTTGTAAGAACTTGCAGAAATTTATAAGGTATATTTCATGATTTATTTCTTAACAAAACTTACAGAATCTTAATCAGTTCTTGTAAGAACTTGCAGGAATTTATAAGGTATATTACATGATTTATTTCTTAACAAAACTTACAGAATCTTAATCAGTTCTTGTAAGAACTTGCAGGAACGTATAAGATATCTTACATGATTTATTTCTTAACAAAACTTATAGGATCTTAATCAGTTCTTGCAAGATCTTGTTAGTACAAATAGGATCTTGTCTATTCTTATAGGATCCTACTGATCCTGTAAGATCTGACAAGATCTTACAGGATTTTTTTGCTGGGAAGCTTATCACCACCGATCCTGCGGTCCAGCAGCAACCTACACTGCTGACCCATCCCCCCTGTGCTGCAGGGCGACAGCGACCACAGCTGTTTGCTCCTGCAGTTAGTGTACTGGCCGGGCAGCCACCACCGCTGTCTGGTCAGTGCCAACAGGGTCCCTGTGCTGTAGGGCGACAGCAACCACAGCTGTTTGCTCCTGCAGTTAGTGTACTGGCCGGGCAGCCACCACCGCTGTCTGGTCGGTACCAACAGGGTTTTTGAAGTTTGGACAGGCACCCAATGCAGTCCGAGAAGGAACCGAACCTCATAGGAACCACGGCGGAACAATTGATTCCCATTCCCCTCTTAACTATGTCATAAACAATTCTGTATCACCATCCTGTGTCTCTTCCCATGACCATTACCCCCGCAATGGGATTCAGAATAATAAAACTTTAATTGACTTTCAACAACATGTGAAACAACAAAACGCAAATGACAACATAGAAAGACACAAGAGAAAGAATAGATACAGAAATAAGATTAATGTGCATGTAAGTGACAGTCACAGAAGTAGATTCTTAAAGTCACTCAGGAAAACAACAAACAATCACGTAGACAGCACGACGTACGTAACAAACCTATCACACAAACAACTCACAATGACACAGTACAAAGTACTCGGATTAGGACTTACGGTCGTCCCCAGTAGAATGACTAATAGAGAATCCCTATCAGAGTCCATTTCCAGATTCGAGAGATCCAACAGAATAAAACACTTCTTTAGGAACCAGCCACAGAGAGAGCCCCATCCCTTCCGCCCTAAGAGCACGTGGGAACCTCCTGTGGCCTCCCCAGAAATTGAATCATACCTACAAAGAGTTAGAAGTACAATAGATAATCACATACCCAATGTGTCTAGATCGAACTTAACTCATTTAGAGAGAAAAACCCTCAATGAACTAGCCTCAGACCAATCATTAGTCATAAAAAGTGCAGACAAAGGATCAGGCATTGTAGTAGAAGATAGAGACAAATACATACAAGCAGGCATTAACCATCTATCGGACCAGACCATTTACGAAAAGATACAGTCCGACCCTACACCACAACTAGGCCTCGCTATCAATACTTTTGTCAAATCAATACACAACAGAGGTATTGTCGACAGCACCACAAAAGACTTTCTCATCTTCCCAACAGACACCCCACCCAGGACCCAGCAACTATACTTTCTAAAAAAGATTCATAAGAATCCAATCTCAGAGAGACCTATAGTTAGTGGCTGTGCTGGTCCCACAGAGAAAATATCTAAACTAGTCGATATGCACCTACAACCCTTTGTCCCTGCCATTAAATCCTACGTTAAAGACAGTGGACATATGATCAACATACTGGAATCAACACCCATACCAGACAACTGCACAATAGCTACCATTGACGTCAAATCACTCTACCTGAATATACCGCACAAAGACGGAATCAAGGCTGTACTCAACAGACTGTACCACAACAACCCAGACTCCAACTCGGTAGATATACCACCTGGTACGATGACAGACCTACTCAGTATAGTTCTGACTAAAAATTACTTTCAGTTTGCCGACCAAATGTACCACCAAGTACAGGGTACGGCAATGGGGACTAAGATGGCACCAGCCTATGCCAATATATTCATGGCCGAACTAGAGGAAAGTCTATTACAAAACTACCACACCCAACCGGTCATATGGAAACGTTACATAGATGACGTATTCTGTATTTGGCCGGGAGACCAAGACAACCTTAAGGAGTTCATTGACTATATCAACGCCTCTCATCCCACCATCAAGTTCACATATGAATCTTCCCCTCACACAGTTGACTTCCTAGACCTTACTGTTTACAAAGGCGACAGATACCACAGTACTGGACTACTAGACATCAAACCGTTCTTTAAAAAGACTAACAAATTTCAGTACTTACATTACACGTCTGCTCATCCCAAAAAGACATTTCGCAGCCTAGTCAAAGGTGAATTGACACGCCTCCTTAGAGCCTGTTCGGACGAAGACACCTACAATAACATAGTACACAAACTAACTACAGTATTCAGTGACAGAAATTACCCCTCTAGAATACTTAGAAACACTATACAATCAGTACCTTACAACTGCAGACAAGACATCCTATCACAAAAAGACAAGGAACCTAGTCCCTATGATACATTCCTAGTACTACCTTACACTACGGATCTGGACCTAAAGACTATCAAATCTAATCTCAAACTAACAGAGACAGAATCTGAAACTGTACCTAAACCTTGCCTAAGTCTGACAAAGACAAAAAGCATTGCCAAACACTTAGTGAGAGCTAAACTTAAAGACTGCACAGATCCTCAACAATCTACTGAACCTATTAGAATACCATTGACTGCTAACCTGGACGGACACTCAGCAGGTTGCGCCATCCCAGGCTGCAAATGCTGTCCTGTCATGTCTAGAAAGATAAAAATAAAATCAAGTTACAATCACAAGTCTTACGGTATTGCTAAACACTCAAACTGTAGCACTCGCAATGTAATCTACTTGATGGAATGCAAGAAATGCTCCAAAGGCAACCAATATGTCGGACAAACAAAGAGATCTCTGTCGCAAAGACTTGCGGGACACAGAGCTGCCTACAAAGTAAAGACACGCCTTCCGATCTACAAACATTTCATTAACTCACCGGGTCACGTCTTCGGAAGAGACATCAAGCTCTCCATCCTTGAGAAGACGACCCCAGAACAACTCGATGACAGAGAAAGACACTGGATAGGCGCTCTTCAAACCGTCTACCCGAAAGGCCTCAACAGCCGCTACGAATAAAGAAATCAATTTCAAAACGTGGACGAACTCCAAATAACGCACACGATAAACAAACCTGAATACTTCCGCCTGGATCCGAAGCCACACCCAGCTCCATGGCAACACTAATAATGAATTCAACAAGCCTTATGCGCACACTGCGCACTCATGTCCAAGCATCTCTACCGCCAAGAATCAAGCACATCCTTCTCAATAATCAATTATGAACCTTCCTAGTAGTATAAAAGCACCACACGCTCCTCATATCACCCTCTCACCTTGATAAAGACACTCACATTGTCGAAACGTTGGTGAATAATATTTTTTAAAGTTTTTTTTTTTTTTTTTTTTTTGAAAAAAAGTAATTATTGAGAAAAGAAGCACTTAGAAGTATGCCAGTAACCAGAAGAAGCAATACAAGACAGTCAAAAGAAGGCGTGGTGCCAGCCAGGAAGGGAGAGAGAAGGCAGGCCCCTTTGCCTCTATCCCAAGCCCAAGCCCCAACCCTAGCACTAGCCCTAGCCAAGCTACTGGCTCACACAGGGACCATTCTGGACATCTTTAAGGACAACCTACACGCATGGACAGATAGCCAAATTGTGCTACATTGGCTTTCCAAGGAAGCAACACAACACAAGGATCGATTCGTGGCTAACAGAGTGCAGAGTGTACAGGATCTACTACCACCTGGCGACACGTTCCCACGGATCAAAACCCAGCCGACCTAGCAAGCCGGGGAGTTGCGGCATCCAATCTGATAGCCTCCACATTGTGGTGGTCGGGTCCACCGTGGCTTTCCAGGCCTCCGGATGATTGGCCGGTGACAACCATCAATAGACACAAAGAAGCAGTACAAATACTAACCATCTCAGTATCACTCAACATGGATTCCTCGCAAGTGAGATTTCTGAACTCCCTGTGGTGCAAGTTTTCATCATTCTTCGCCCTGACGCGAGTCTTCGCATGGATTCTCAGATTTTTCAACCGGACAAAGTTCAAGAAGAAACAAGGTACTACACACCTATCATCTCAGGAAATTCATCAAGCTGCCAAGAAGATATTTTTACTCTCTCAACAATGCGACTTCCCGGAGGTCTTTGCAGCAGTCAAGGAAGACAGAGTCCTCCCGAAAAGTCACTCTATACACAAGATGTTACCTACAACTCAAGACGGACTTCTGTATCTGAAGAGCAGTGTTCGCAACACCTTCACTCCTTTTCTACCGAAACTTCTTCTACCACTCCATCTCAAATCCAAGCTCACACGACTATGGATCTACTCTCTTCATCAGACTCATCTTCACCCCGGAGTCTCCGCTCTACAGTCCGTCATCTCTGCCACTCATTATATCCCAGGACTCAGGAACTTGTTGAAACATGTCAGCAGGTCTTGCATGAGATGTCAACGGGCTTACGCCAAGCCTGTGTCACGCCAAGCCTGTGTCACACCAACTCGGACTTTTACCAGCGGTCAGGACGAAGCCCTCTCCACCTTTTGAGAAGACAGGGATTGACTTTGCGGGACCGTTTACCATTAGAAGAGGATATACAAGGAAACCGACGTTTGACAAGTGTTATGCAGCTGTATTTGTGTGCATGTGTACCAAGGCCGTGCACCTCGATGTGTGTGCTTCCCTCTCCACGGAGGACTTCCGGGCGACCTTACACAGGTTCGTCGCACGAAGGGGCTGCCCTACAGATGTCTACAGTGACAATGGCAGCAACTTTATAGGTGCCCGGGAGGAGATCCGGGAGTTGGAAGCACTCCTCGGCTCTACTGAAGGCAAGAAGATGACATCTACATTCACCCAGGAGAAAGGTATCAAGTGGCACAACATTCCCCCCAGAGCGCCGCATTTTGGAGGCCTCTGGGAGGCTGCCGTACGTACGATGAAACTACTACTTCGAAAGAATTTACAACCTCACCCACTACGTTACGACGAGTTATACACATTACTCACCGAAGCCGAGAGTGTACTCAACTCCAGGCCCATCACCACACTGACAGAAGAAGAAACTCAGCAAGGAAGTTATCTCACAGCGGGGCATTTCCTCATCGGGAGACCTATGAGAGCCCTGCCCACTTCAACTCCTTCTACAGCCAAGACTACCGACCTCAGACGCTGGCGCCTAGTAAGCAAACTCAAGAGCGAGCTATGGCAGTCATGGATTCAGCAATACCTACGTACACAACAAGAAAGAAGTCGATGGATCAAGCCTCACCAACCGTTACAAACTGGAGATCTCGTCTTTCTCAAAGACGAGGTCTTGAAGACAAGAGCATGGCCACTAGCTAGAGTGGTTGAAACGTACCCAGGAGACGACGGACAAGTGCGAGCAGTCAAGATACGCTGCAAGGGCAAGGACTACCACAGAGCCGCACAAATGTGCATCCTGTTTGTTCCAGACGATGCATCTCCAGGCTGGCCCGGAAGTCTGTCTGGGAACTCCCAGACATAGAACCTCTCACTTCTCCCTCTAAGTCTTAATTATATTCATACTATCTAAGTCTTAATTATATTCATACTAACCCACAGTCACCTCGCTCATCCACTATGTATTATAAGCCGCATGCCGAGTTCTATGAAACTGTTGTTCACCTCTGTCTACTTTAGGACATACAAATTCTTAGAGTTGTGCGCGCTTTTGCCTGGTCATTCAAGACTGCAAGCTGCGAGGCCAGCGGTTGCGAGTGATTTCTAGGTTGCGCTTGACAAGTGAGCTACCTGGTCCTTCCAGTGTGAGAAGGCCATTTGCACGTGACTCTCAAGCATACACGCCCACAACTGGCCCCGAGAATCACGTTCAAGGTCACTTCGGAAGCGTTTTTAATTCAACAATACCATGAATATAGACCAAATTTTCCAAGTCTGGAAGAAGATGACTATAAATTTGCCTTCGATATTGAGAATACACATAATGCTGAGTCTTTAAAACAGCAGATCTTGGCTGACATGATGGTTACATTGTCAATGTCAGTAGAACGAATGTGTCAAAACTGTGATGTCCACCTACATAGCTTAAAGACTATATCTGTATATGGACTTTCTTTAGATCACGTTGTTCCACTTCAACTGTACAAATTAAGAATGAACTTTGAAAAGAAAAAAGTTGAAGTCTTTCGAAAAGTCGCTTGCGAGCATGGTCCCATCCCATCTCGTACAGTAGACTGTCTTATATCGTACATGATAAGAAATATTTCAGAATGTAATATGTAAGGAATTACAAAAACTATTGTTATAACTATGTATTTTATGTCTTTGATAAAGATGTTTAATATTAAAGTATTTCAGTTAATACTATTTCAACTTTAATATCTTGTCTTAGCTAACAGACAAAGCTATATATGATTATCTTAGCATGATGTAGTTAAATCATTTCTGAAAATCATACTACAAGTGTTGCAAGCTAGTTCTCGTGTACCACTCTAGGTACATCCTGCATTATCTTCTAACTCATAGTTTGTACCGCATGTGGTACTTGATGTACCACCTATGTGAAGCAGTGTGTTTAACCCTCTCATTCCTGAATTGTTTTGACGCGCGTGGAATAATCTAATTTTCTACCGCGGAATAGAGCAGTGCCGTTTTATTTTTTTAACTCGATGCTGGCTGGGAAAACCCCATAGCAACCATATATCACTAAATAGACCAAGAGTTTGGGATTTCCCTCATTTTTTGATTGAGAAAATTGAATAATATTTAAGCCATAAAAAATTTTTTTCCCCAAAAAATCCACTTTTCCCATCAATAAAAAAATAAAATAAAATAGAAATAATATTGTTTGATGCATTATATACCAATATTATATTAGTTCAACAATAAAATATGTTGTTTGTTGTGTGTGGTGCTGATTGTGATCATGTAGGAGACATCTATGAGTGTTTACAAGGAACGTATGCCATCGGACGTCGAGCTCCACTACAAAACAATTTCATATACACAAAAACACAAACAACAAAGATATTTGTAATACAAACAACAAATTATTCATGATCCTATATAATTGCAACTTTATGATTTATTGTATGCGGTTTCATACAGGATTTTTGTTTGGGGTGGGGCTCCGAGTGTACTTCGCCACACCCATTTTTTGGAACCTACACTACTTTGATGCACATCTTTGCATACGAGTCTATACTTCACACTGATAATCAGTGTTCGGTCCTATGCACTAAATGGCTCAGTCATGATAGGAACATAATGGAATACAATATCAGACTAAAAATAAATGCTTCCTAAATGTTCATTTCTATTCAACTCCCAAAATTCTAGGGGGGAACACAGCCATGCCTCCCACTGTATGAACCCTGGTATGTATACTCTACACTGTACATGAGAGAAACATGTATTGATAAAGTGTACTTTGAAAATGAAAAGCAGTACAAGCACACACGTGGAATTCAACTTACCCGGCATGGATGGTGTCACAGACTGAACGATCCCTCCCATAGGATCCGGAACCTCCATACAATACCAAAAAAACACAAGACAACAATGACATTTGTAACATAACAGCTGGCCTCGCTGAATTGCCCCCCCCTCCCCCGTCATTACTTTTCACTGACATTCTTGTACCATAACCCCCCCTCCCCCGTCATTACTTGTGTCACTGACATTCTTGTACCATAACCCCCCCTCCCCCGTCATTACTTTTCACTGACATTCTTGTACCATAACCCCCCCAGCCCTAGCTGGACACCCAAATATCAGTAAGTTGAAATGAAATTCAACTTACCCGGCATGGATGATGTCACAGACCGAAAAAGACCACCGAGTTCGTTCTCTCTCAGGTTGGATCCGGAAGTGCCACATACTGTTTGTTCATGGTTGCTCTCTCTCTCTTTCCACAAATGCATGCACACACATACACACACACACACAAGAAAAAAGAAGCTACAGGTGAATACAGATCATAAAAATAAATGTATATTTTATTATACATAAATTGACTGGTGTACACACACACACATGAAATTCAACTTACATGGGCATAGTAGTCACGATCCAAAAAGATCCAGAGTTCCCTCCCAGGTTGTATACGGAAGTGCCACATACTGTTTGTCCACGGATGCTCTCTCTCATTCCACAAATGCACACACACACATACACACACACACACACACTAGAAAAAAGAAGATAAAGGTGAATACAGATCATAAAAATAAATGTATAATATAAATTGACTGGTGTACACACACACACATACATGAAATTCAACTTACATGGGCATAGTAGCCCCGATTAGAAAAGACCCCACCCCCACCCCCCACCCCCGAGTTCGTTCCCTCCCCGGTTAGATCTGGAAGTGCCAGAATAACATTTCAACTCCACGCACACACATATACATCGAGTGTGAAGCTCCACTACAACACCACAAAAACACAGACAACGACAACGACAATAACAATACATATTACAACTTTTGGGATGTTCAGGGAGGGGGAGGGGGGGGGGGGAGCAGCCACAAATATCAAAGTCTGTGGTCCTTTACACAAAAGATTATGGAATATCAATGGGTGTGTTGTCATCTTTCTTCCACTCTCCCCCTACCTCATCTACCCGACTCTTGTTCTTCAATTCCCGCCTTCTCCGACTGCGAGGACGTCCAGAACTCGGAGCAGGAGGAGCCACTTCCTCTTCTTCATCACTGGAACCTGCTGCCTATTCGTGTTTCATCATTGGAAGACTCAGGTCCGGTATCCTCTCCTTCATCACTGGAAGACTCTGCTCCTGTCCCCTCATCTGCGTAATCGGGGTCGGTGACTGCATTCACATCTGGTCTAGTAGTATATGTGGTAAAAAAAATTTTAATTTTTTTGAAAATTTGAAATTGTTTAAAAAACCACAAGCCACTTTCAAATCTCAAAACTCAATAATATATATGTATATATATTATAGCTAAACAGCTTACTCTATCTCAATATAGCTATAAATAAGTCCTTTCCACAACAGAAGCTTGCTATTTTTCAAGAGAAAGACAAGAGAAAGACAAGCTTACCTCGATCATCTTCTTGACTCCCATTTTCAGTATCAGAGTTGACGGGGTCTGGTCCACCACCCCTGATACAGGGCCTCCTATAGCCCTAGATGTCGTCTCCCTTCTCTCCGCTTGATCCTGAGTCGCTAGAGTCAGCATCAAGCAAGTCTAAAACTTGCACCGCATTGTAATTTCTAGACGCCATCTTCCAAAAAATGACTTTGAAAAAATTTTTTTTTTGCATAGTTACCGGGGTCACACGACACGCTCACTTTTATCCTATGATGTAATAAGCATTACCTAAGACTGTACGTAATAGGGAGGTCCCCAGTTGAACTGGCGATTTTATAAAAAATGGAGAAGACAGTAAGTCAAACCGCAAAGTCTTGGTCGGCAAAGAAGCGGTTGTTTCAATGTTATGGAAGGCTACTCAGCTCAAGCAATTTTTCGCTGCTTCTACAAAGCTCTGGAGATGACTGGATCCATAAATGAAGCTGCTGTGAAGAAGGTAACTTTTTTTAAAATTCGACGGAGAACCGATGTTGTTGTTTTTTGCCGAGGAAGAAATAAACGCAACTGCTGTGAGGTACTGTCGAAGCAGTCCTGGCTGAAAGCTATTTTAGGTGCTTCTCCAATGCATTGGGCACCTGTGTATGCAATCTGAACGTTCTAGCTATAAAGTAACTATTTTTAAAAATTCGGAGAAACCAACCGGTCTCACCCCGCTTTAAAGCGGGATCCGGAACGAAAGGGTTAATGCATAATCACTGATTAAGCGTGTATCAGATGTGTTACATCACGTACCACGAAATGGTATGCCACAGAACAAAATTGCCTGTTTTGAAAAAGCAATATTCCATCAACTGTTAAACTTGCATCACATGTAACACTAGTTTTTCATTACCTGATTGCACGTTTTGAAATGTACTGCATGTACCATATTGTTTTTATAAGTTAAATGAAACAGTGTACATAGCAACAGTTTATCCGTGCTTTTCTAGTATCATACAACAAGTGGTACAAGTGGTACAGTATGATATACGGCACACAAATTAAGTTATACCGTGTAGTACTTAAAACAAAACAACTTCAACTTGTACTATGTAACAGTAGTGGTACATCCCTATTAACAGCTCTACTCTATGTAACAATAGTGGTACATTTTTATAACTAGCCATACTTTATGTAACAGTAGTGGTACATCCCTATAACTAGCTGTATTCTATGTACCATTAATGGTACATCCCTATATTAGATCTACTCTATGTAACAGTAGTGGAACATTTCTGTAACTAGCTCTACTCTATGTAACAGTAGTCTTACATCCCTATAATTAGCTCTACTTTATGTAACAGTAGTTTTACATCCCTATAATTAGCTCTACTCTATGTAACAGTAGTGGTACATTTCTATAACCAACTGTACTCTATGTATCAGTTGTGGTACATCCCTATAATCAACTCTACTTAGTGGTACATTTTTATAATTAGCTCTTTTTTATGTAACAGTAGTGGTACATCTCTATAATTAGCTCTTATGTGTGGGTGTGTCTTGAAGCAATTTACATGTGTGTGTGTGCCACATCTGCCCCTCCTCAAGAGTAAAGCAGGGGTGAATAAAACCTCATGTTTTTGCTATATGATCATTTTTCATGCTATTATTATTATTATTATTATTATTATTATTAATACTATTATTATTACTATTATTTATTATATTATCATTATTGTTGTTGTTGTTATTATTATTATCAGTAGTAGTAGTATTGTAATTGCTGCTTTCATTATAATTTCTATTATCATGATTGCTTTTTATTATTTTGGTCTTATGTTGTTATTGTTTTGTTGTTAGCAAGAAGTTCGTAAAGTTTATTGGAAGCTCATGGAAAATGCAGAAGACTTTATGGGATGGGAGATTTGTCCAGGGTAAGTTTCATCATATTTTTAATCTTGTTTAGTTATTACATTTAATTTTAGTTGTATTTATTTGTCTGCTTTTTTTTTTTAAATAAAGAAAATCAATCAAGTCACCACATAATACTACGATAATGGACAAGTTAGTAATGGAGGTGAAGGGACTAAATAGTTCCTTTGACGCTGCAGACATTCGTGGTGAGTATTATGGACCATCAATATACTTTATTGCGTAGGTGTCTGGTATTGGGAGTGCCCCCTAAAGTTTACTATATTATATGGTTAGAATGTCAGAGTTACGCACCCAAAAACTACGAAAAGACCATTTAACTGAGGGGCAAAGATTGGAGATAAATTGGCAAATGGTAGTTTTTGTGCATTAGTTTTTTACTCTTACTAAAGCTTCACTTGTGGCATGGCTGGTAAATACAGGAGAGTGATACCATATTATGTAGATAAGCAACAAAAAGGAAAATAAGGTCAGCTTGCAAATTTACATTGCTGCTGTGTTAAGAGTTAAGAAACATTACAAAATAACGAACACCTCTGGTTTTTAAGTGGATACTAACTCTGGCATTCTATTGTATACCAAAGAATTTTTTTATTTTTTATAGAAGCTGCTTACTGCTTTTATAAAAGCAAATGCCAAGATAAGTCAAGTCAACGACGAGGAAAGGCTGATGAACTCAAAATAAAATAAAGGAGACATGAGAGAATAGTCCGAGTAAGTCGTAATAGTATCACTACAAGTATAATTTAATGCAGTCATCATATCTATCCTATGATAACACAAAAATTCTTGAAATTAGGGTCTTTTTGATTGAAAGTATAGGAATTGACATTGTTACAGTAATGTTGCGTAACTGTACATGGTATGTAGGAATAAGACATGATACAGGTTATTTAAAGCTGAGTGTGAAAAATTTTATATATATCGTGTGATGAGTATTATTTTAATCTTAGTGGTAAGGAATTCGTATGTAAAATGGTTAAGAATATATCAGTATTAGCATGCTAAGGTAGCTTTGAAAACAGTAAATAATGTATATCAGTGTCAGTAGGTAAAGCATGTCTTGCTTAGAAGTATTGTTGTAAAGGGTGTCTATGAGTATTACTAAATATAGTATTAAAATAGTAGATATAGATTTTAATATGTATATATAATAATTTACTGCTAGTAGTATGTTTTATATAATAGAAGTGAAAAGAGCGTGCTTTGGCTGTAAAAAAGAATGGGTCCCTGCAGCAAGAAGCAACAGTGGCTCTCCAAAATGAGGAATGACATGATGTCTTCTGAAGAAAGTGGCCCAGACGACACCATTGTAGTAAGACCACTGCAGTGGCGATCTCATCGTGTGAACCACACATTTGATAAAATAGACAATTTTATTTTAAGTTCAAGATCACCACAAGCTATCCGGCAGCTGAAAAGCAGAAAAATATCTACTGTTTCAAGGCGGGAGCCACCAGCTGACATGCCCAAATGGGCCATCAAGGACACCAAATGAAATTAATTCTCATATCTATACCACATTGTTTGACATTATTATTTACAACATGATTTGAGATCATCACGAGTCTGAAAACTGCAAGTTCCATATGCTACACCACCCTGCCACAAATAGAATACAAAGTTAAAAAAAAAGAAGCTATGGTAAAGGGTCTGGCCTGGCAAACCTAGAGTAGCAGGGGAGGAGGACACTACTTCTCTCCTCTCTTTAATTAACTTTTCTTTTAGATATAGCGCACGCGCATTTTCATTGCACGTGAAATGGGAAAGACACGCAGGGGTTTGTTTTTTTTTTGTAATGTTCAAGATGGTTGTTGTTGAGTTGGAGATAGAGCACCAGGATCTCTCGCCAGCAAAAGGACGGGCCTTAGACTAAGGGTAGGTTTATTAAAAACTAGTATAGAGAGTAGCGGAGCTTGATTTAGTGGCCAGACTCCCTCTATTCAAATTTCTACAGAGACTAAGGTCCTAGTGGGGTCTAGCCAGCTATAGTTCATAACTGAAAGTTTAGCTTTCGGGAAGTTGCACCTATTGAAGCGTCTGCACGTTGTATTATTAGCCATACACTACAATTGTTGCAGTTTTGTTTAGGTAAAAAAAAAAAAGGTTAGCTAGGATAGAGAAGCCAATACAGAAGTCATTTTCTTTTTAATATCATGATGCTTATCTGTTCCTTACCTTATCTTATTGCTGTTCCTTACCTTATTGCTGTTCCTTACCTTATTGTTGTTCCTTGCCCAGGGGAGGGAGGCTTTTTTTTGTGCATGTTTTGCTTGTCAGTGGCAGAGAAACTGGGGGAGGGGGACAGAGGGGGCGATTGTTTCCCAACTTTTTTATTTGGGGGAGTACAGCCCCCTCCACCCAGTTTTGTATTAGTAGGAGCAGCATCCCCATTTTACTTTAAGGGGAGTATAGTCCCCTCCTCCCTAGGCTTTATTCAATTCCTGAAGCCTTACTCAACCTATCTCACTTTTGTTATTCTGCTATCTTCCACACCCACAGACTGAGCAGTCGCTCTGTGGTTAATTAATATATCGCTACATGTGATGCTATGAATGAAAGAGATAGCTTCAAGGAGGCTTTCATCTATACATGCCTTTCTTTGACTTGCTTTGATGACCTATAATATATTATCAGCAATAGCTGAACAAACCTTTTGGTAAAGGGCAACCAGTAGGAGTGTTGGTAAAGGGCAACCAGTGAGGCTTGGTAAAGGGTAACCAGTAAGAGTGTTGGTAAGGGCAACCAGTAAGAGTGTTGGTAAGGGCAACCAGTAAAAATGTTGGTAAAGGGTAACCAATAAGAGTATTGGTAAAGACAACCAGTAAAGGTATTGAATAGGGGAGTGAGAGGGTTGGTAATGAGCTCTTGAGTGTTCAAATTGTGTGTGACCTAATTGAGAGCAGTCTAATTAAGGGCATTCTCTGCATTATGTGGTTTACATTGTGCAATTGCTATACTAAAAGCCATTGAAAACAAAATAAAATATGGGGGGGGGGGGGCTTTAGCATAAGTTTTTTTATACTCAGGGTAATAAGTTCTTGTGCCAGAGATCGCAGTGTTGACGTAGTGAGTTGTTTAGCAGAAGAATGTATATCCAGGCCAGTTTTGAGGTACTATATGAAGCCGTCCTCAAGGCCAGATTTGGTGCATGTTTTCAAGGATTACACTCTAACAGAAAATTGTATGTGTTCAATTTGAAGTATCCAGAGAGTACAGAATGTATACCATTTTGTATTTAGCCTGCCTCATTAAATGAAGTACCCAACCACCTCCATACCTAGTCTGGCATAGCCAGACCCATGTAGCACGCAAAGCGCGTGGAGGGTCTGGAGACATGGCTGTACCAAATTTGTTCTGGAGGAATGTGGAAGTGGTGAGTGCCCCACCTCCTTTATACCTGAATTTCTACCGCATTAGCTATGATTGCTAAACCTAGCGTTGGAAAGGGTGGCTGACATGCACAGGAATTTCTATTTGTGGTTGAGGAGGGCTATTCCCGGTAATTTGCTAACGGTAATTGACTGCCACAATATATGTGAGGCAGAACAAATTAGGTATGGTCATGTCCCCAGACCCATTCCCAGCATAGCGGTTCGGTAAAGGGTTTGGTAAAGGGTCTGGCTATGCCGGACTACTCCATACTGGCATTGAGTATCCATCCTAATGAATAATGAGTAGGTGTTTCTATGTTGATAAAGAGTACTTGTGAGTATTGGCAAAGGGGTCTTGTGAATTTAGGTGAATGGAATCTGTCGCTGTAGCTGAAGGTTTTCTGCAATACAAGTACACATGAATCCTATGAATGTATGTAAAGATTTTTGTGACCGTTCAGTAATTTGTGATTGTTTGGTAAATGGTCTCTGCAATTATGGTGAAGGTTCCATGAACAGTTTTAAATGGTGAAGCTCAGGACTGTGCCCAGGAAAATAGTAAGCATTAATATTTTTACCTGAACTGGATAAATGCATCGTGTTATTGATCAATCTTTACCTGTTGAATTGAGAGGGTTTGATAAAGAATAGTCAAAATCAATATCCCAAGTAGTGCAACTTGTGATTGTTCTAGGTTACAAGTGAAAGGGCAGTTTGTCATGGAAAACTACATTCATACTCATAAAAAGCTTGGTAACTAGTAAACAAAAACATTTAATGTTAATTAACGGTCTTAATAGCAGTGATTGAAATATGTAGAATCAGTCACTGGCTGATTGATTGCTTATGCTAACTGTGACGTTCTATTTTTCGTACTTTTTCTAGCAACCCTATATCTGCTATTAACATTTTATGTTTAAATATATTCATGGCATGCAATATTTGATAAAGAGACATCAATATCTTAAGTAAGCCTTTCAAAGTGACTTATATTCTAATTCTTGGACATGACTTGGTCCCAGATAAGAGTGATAAAGGATTTTCTATAGGGATTTTTTGGGAAGTTTTATAGCTATTATAATAAGACTTGTTATGTTGAATTTATTTTTATATGGTTTCTGGGACAGGTAAAAAAAAACAACCCTACCAACTATTGGTAAAGGGTTTCTATAAGTTCAGTATAGTTTCTGTGAGTGGGTTGTTTAGAGTGCCTATGAGGAGTCTGTGTGATTTTTGGTAAAGTTTGCAAGATAATAATATGAATAAAGTAATCATAGACTGAATTATGCATGAAAGTAAGTACTGTCAGCAAATAGTAAAGCTAATAGTCTTCTGTAGAAGTGTTTTGGAATGTTGTATGGGATGTAACTTTGTTAAAATTAAAAAAATGTTATGATTATTCACTTTATTTGTACAAATAGAATTGCAAAGAGTGCACCTCTGACGAAATCACCAGGGCTACAAGATCAAACAGACTCT
>WLWD01003353.1_pt1 | contig 32587 bp, 19 predicted proteins | sample 6712731 | NCBI WGS metagenome assembly WLWD01 (sample SAMN12718690, study PRJNA576275) | sponge metagenome | isolation source: marine sponge | host: Mycale hentscheli | place: New Zealand: South Island, Marlborough, Capsize Point | collected 2014-11-01
CCCCCAAAAAAAAAAAAACATAAAAAAAAAAAATCAAAAAAAATCAAGTTCTTACTTGCAAGACGCCGCCATTTCATCGTCACAGATATTTCATAAAACAATTCAACACATTTCATTTACTTCATAAAAAAAACAATTTTTAAAAATCCAATAACAAGCAGACATAAAGATAATACATTCAATGACAAAGAAATTTTTTTTTTAATGGCGGAGAGTAAGTGTATGGATAAAGAGAAGAAGGAAAAAGTATACTCTGCTCAATAGGAGTGGAATGAATGGGTGGATGGGGATGGCTGATCTGCCACAAAGACTGAGTGTCTCAGTGAATGTTCAAAACTTTTCCACTAGTTTGAATGGGAAATGTCCTGTCTTCCCGTTCAGCTCCCCCTCCCACATGCAGTTTTCATTCTGCTTCGTCACCGTGATTATATCTCCAGACTAAACACAAAAAACAACAACATAGTAATGGCTTGCTGACATAAATAGTGTCAGTGGCTTTAATTGGTTGAAAAATAAGCTCGAGTATTGAGGTCAAGCTAGGCTGCTTTGTAAGTATTTATCAAAGACCATCTTCCACATGCACTGCTAATATTCCACCAGTGTGTGTGTCTGTATATATATAGAGGTTATACTACAATGTGTAGGTCAATGCCGTATTTACACAACTGAGTGCCAAAGGCTCGAGGATAGTATAAATCCGTTACCTAGGAACAAACTAGTGCAACTGACTTGTACATGGCTCGGAAGCACATGAAAACTACGTTTTATTGGACGGTAGGAAATGGGTATGAAATATATTCACCCAGAACTGAGCAATCCGATCGGACAGTTTGAACATACCATTGTACTATATATACACACACACACCTACATGAAACAATTTTCTGCACTGCTGACAATGTTCCACTTTGCCTCACTTGCCAATGGAAGTCATAAATGGGGAAAACTGTATTAGTTCATTGCATCCATCAATTCATATCTGGCATGAGTTCCCAACTCATACAAAGCATGACACGTGAGGTTATGATGTTTGGCCAACTACAGTTTGTTAAGACCACATAATGCAATTCAGATAAACCCCAAATCTAGAGTTCATTGATGATCGCTGATATCTCTAACGCTTACTGATGGGACATCAGTGCAGTATTATTACACACCCACTGTTAATGGTTTACTGATGGGACATCAGTGCAGTATTCTTTACACACCCACTGTTAATGGTTTACAGTAGAACCTCCGAACTGAGAATAATTAGGGACCAGGCTTTCGGTTCACTAATCAGAGGTTGTTTTCTTTAAGAGGTGATAAGCAATACATTTTCTACTGGAGGAGCTCCTGGTTTAGAGACAACCACCTGTCATCAGCATGATTCTATTCATTCTATTCGGAATAGATATACTAACAAACTGCTATATGTGACTAGCTACATTGTATAGTGTGGTTTCATCTATTATTCCGAGATAACTCCAGAGCTACAGGGCACATCTCCCCCCCCCCCCCCCCTCAATAATAAGTGACGGTCAACTAGCTGCTCCAAATGATATTGTATTCATAAGAGTATAGGAATACTTTTAGAAACAACTTGTCATCAATAGCATGCACATATTTGGCAATGTTCGTGATATTGTCATGCTTCAATGGAGCAAGGTGTGTCACTGATTTAGCCAGTATAGTGACTATCAAGTTTTCTTTGTTTTCATTTGGGAACTGTTGTGACTAACAGCAAAGTCACATGGTGGGGCACTGAAAAACAATTATTACCAAATACCAACTGCTGGTACTATTGACAATCGTTGATATTTGGTAACAGGCAAAATTAAAATGTTAACACTGGAGTAACTTCTAGGGAATTGAAGTGCACCTACAACTACAGGTTAAAATTCCACTCGAATGCTCTACATACAAATCACATGCAAGAGAGTGCCGGCATGAAACATTTCCTAAGCTCCTATTGTAATATAACTCCATGATGTTATGCATTAGTGTTGAACTCCATACCACAATAAATGTGAGCGGGTCTGGAAAAGGGACCTTAGGGCCAAAATTTGAAATTGAGATATAGGCTCCAGAAGTAAGTCATCGGAAAAATTATTTCTTTCTCCTATTTTTCTTTTTTGCAGAAAATTAGTCTTAGTGACCCTCACTCTATGTCTATGCCAAATTTCAAAACAACTTAAAAGACCCCATTATTATTCGCTCTCGTTCTCGAAGTACACTAAACGAGGAATGGGCGGAGTTTCAAACAAGCAGCTTAAAAAAAACGGCATAGCTTAGAGACTATTGCATGCACTCTACAGCTTACCTCTGGTTGAAAGTTTACCGCTACATCGAGTAGAGTAGCCAAGGATTCCAACAAGACAGGCTGTGGGACGCTCTGAAAGCTAAAAAGAACACTACGCAAAACTTCGTTAGTCGCGGTTAAAAAGCGGCTGCACGATTTATGGCGGGGCAATGCATCGCTGTGGCTCCACTGTCTCCCCACCATACCCCCCTCCCTGGACGGTGTAGCCTGAACTTTTTGTATATTTATTGTCTTTTTCTTTTAACCAGTTGTATATATGCCTCACACATGTTATTTGCTTCACCATGGTTAAAAAAAAAAAAAAAAAGTACGCCGTTAAGTACACGGAAACGTTAATCATACCGGAAGTGGAAATTCAATTTATGTTTTCTCGATTTCTAGTTCAACTGTTTTGCTGAATACAGCCCAGTTCAACTGCCAGTTTCTCTACACGTCGAAGGTTTTACCCTCCAGTATTTTAGCACTAAGTTGAGATAAATTGTAGCTTTTATTAGCATAAGAAACTAAATTTTTTTGGTTTGCACCATAAGGTCCCTTTTCCTAGACCCACTCACAAATACTGACCATAAAAACCTCTGCATATAAAAAAGAATCTAAGAATACAAAAAAATTTTTTTTTGTAAATCATCAATTGTGTATAAGAGCTCTTTGTATACCTTATAAGCAGTCCTGCTGACTCATTATGAAAACAATTACATACTACACATATGTAACTCACACAACTAGTACATGAGATGCTAGGACTATCACACACTGCACTTCAAGGCTTATTAATCACAAGTTCCTAAAAACCACAATGCTAATCATGCATGCAACAGGACTAGTTTATATTACTACAGGTAGCAATACATTACATCAGGACAGCCAGTTCAGTAATAATCTCCTCCAGTCTATTGGTACATTATAGTAATAACCTTGAATGTGAGTGCTGTAGGGTTGTACGACACTCTCTGTCCCTCTGTCCTGAACAGCGTGTGCCTTGAATGGAGTTGATGAATTGTCCTCAACCTGTGGATAAACAAACACACAGACACACACATACATGCACATACACACACATAAACAGCAAATAATAAAAATAATAGGAAACATTGTAAACCATTTAGTTTTGATTGGGGAAATATTACAAACACAAGCAGGAGGTCCAAACTAAAATCTGCAAATTATCATAAGCTTCTCTTAAGGAGATTGAGACCAACCCATCCCAAATTGCAAGTCTTGTCTCTCTACACATCATCATAAACAAACAAGGTAGCTAATCCAATATCTGAGCTGTTCCTTGTCATGACTAACTTCCCTCCTTTACCCAAACATCACTAATGGTGGTACCTTTAGGTGAGAAAGTTTCTATCTAGTTTTTATGAAGGGTCAGAACTTGATAATTGTGATGATAGAGCCTTTTCAATTCACAAATTATGGCTCCTCTCCGGAGGTGGAGGTGTTTCCAGTCGACACCGAAAAGGCGTTCTGACGGCACATAAGTGGTGGTCTCTGTCGAGTACGAGACTGCAGCAAGCGGTACACTCAACAGTATAAAGGTAAAATGTGAAAGTCTTGGAAGTCGAGGGTTGTTGTAGCTCAGTGGTTAGAGCACTGGTGGCTAAAGCTTTTTGAAGCACCATTGAAAACTCAATATTGATTGTTTCAAAGGGCACACAATGCAGATGCTTTTCTGAGCAAATGTATCTATAGCATAAGATGTGGGATGTTAAATTGAGAGTTAACGGCAGCCAGGGCCTCAAATATATGGTGGAAGTAAGTAACGAATAAGAGTAACATTAAAACTTATTTACCGCATTATTATTTCAATTCCTTGTGGAAGACTTGTTTGCGCAAACCAGAACAAAGATTTGGAAGGTATGAATCGTCTGTCAATAAAACTTCGTTAGCGTCCGCCTGCGTGTATCGGCAGCAGCTACCTATAAAAGCGGAGAGCGTACTTGGAAACTTCGCAGTAGTTGTTGTTTCTCACATTCCTTATGGTAATTCCATACTGTACACTTATTTATTGATGTGAGCTTGAAATACAGTTAATGTTTATGACAAAGAAGTAATGAAAATAATTAAACAATGTATATTATTATAGCTATGAAAAAGTGACCTTATCATTGTACATGTTTAATATTTTTAGGGAAAACTACGATAACATAATACAAAAACACCAAACGAATTGACCGCTGTGCTAAAATTGTCTCGCTTGGCGTAGCGGTTTGGTAAAGAGCCTGGCTATGCGAGACCACGTTTCTATAGTAGTCTAGTGCATATTATCCTCCTGCCTATTGATCTGGTAAAACGTAAGCTCCGCCAGATTAATTACCACCGCGGTGACCGCCGAGCTTTTACTGGCAAGAGGAATGAACTTATTTTCACCACCACTTCACTAACCTTGCTCCTTACCGCAGGTATAACAATTGAATACCCTGTACCAGAAATGGCCCCCAAAAGTCTAGCAAGGTGTATTTTATATTACCTGTGGTAAGACAAGGTCTGTGAAGCTGGTGTATATTATGGACAACCACCTTTTACCCAATCTGTCTGTGAAGAATCTTTATGACAAGAGAGACCACTTTTCATCCAATGACTTTTATTTGACATTACCAAAATACCCAGTTTCTGCCAGTTGTATTATGACTTTATAAAGAAGATGAATATGGTTGTAAAGAATCTGTACAGTTGTGTATAAGTTTTAGAGTAAGAAGGTAGCTATTCACTTATTTTTGAGAGGAACTTGAAATTCAAATCAAACTAGACAAATACTTGGTAGCACTTTCTAAAAGTTAATTTTTTTTCTAGCGAGTTAGTAAAAGTTAGCATAATATTGTGCAGATTTTTAAAAAACACTGTGATTATTGAAAAAATTGTTAATGAATTTTATAAGCTAGCTAGACATTAAGAAACTGTAACAGCATATATAATAGCTATACTCTACAAAAACAGTTAATTTAATAAGTTTTATAATTTATGTTCGCATTCAAAAGCAATGTTTATACTGTAGAGGTACTTTTGCAATAGAAATAACCAAAAATAAGACTTGCATTCCTAACTTTAAAATATAATCTTGTTGAATGAATTAACTTTGTTCAAAATATCATGAAGTGTTAATGTTTTAGCTGTATGTATTATCACAGCTATTTTTTTGCTAATTCAAAATTTATAACAACTATAATTCTTGTGTGGCTACAATATGGTTTTATTTCCTTTGTTATACATGTAATTAAGTTGTCCCTTCACAAATTCAGTTGCATACTCAAATTGCTTTATTATGTATTTATTATTCTCTCCACAGAATTATTTCGTACTGCCAATAACCGGAAAATTTCTATTCTTTGACTCACACAATGGCCCAATCTAAGATGTCAAAGTTCACTAAGGATGAAAAGACACCTTTAAAGAAGTGGGGAAAGATTGTCACCAGCAGAATTTTCTCTGACAACTCCTTTGTGAATGCTAATATAAAGAAGTCTCTTCTGCAAGTCGTGAAAGCTGTTCGATATTCTGAGAACCCTCAGGTGTGCATCCAACAACAAAGCATACCTGAACTGCTGTGCTACTTACCCTATCTCTTAGGCTTTGCTTGTGACTCTGGATATCTCCATCAGATCCAGGTCAACATTACCAAACCAATTCTGATTGTTTCTAATACTATAGCTGATGCCTCTTGCCTCATGGAGACCATTGGTGGTCCACTAGCTTCTGATACTAAGATGCTCCTCAAAACCAAACAAGTTCTGACTGATAGTGAAATTGCTAAAGGTGCTCATTACCAATCCTATCTGATTACTGACACTGATTCTATTGTTCCCTCTGATCACAACATCAAATATGATGTTATAGTGTGTGCTACTGATTGCCTTCCTCATCTTTCTCACAGTGACTATTCTCTAGTCATTGGGCAAGAAGCTTGGGATCCAGCCCTGACTGGATTCAAAATTTATTGCTCTGTTGTCTTGCTAACATATTCTTCTGGTTCCTGCATCACTTCTCCAACATTGACCAAATGTTCAGGACCGCCCTTGGTTGATTACGCAGATATGATTGCCAGTGGAGAGTGTCCTATGCCACTACTTTTAGAGCCCCAAATACATGGAATTGAAGAAATGTTGGATCGTGTGACTGATTTCAACTGTAGTCACATTCCTATTGAAATGAACATCAGCAGAGATAAGGGACTGAAAGAGCTTGTGTATGCTCTGCCTTGCTTGCTAGGCAGTGCTGCCATTAGAAACTCTGGCTGCTTGGATCTTTCGAAGCCTGTCTTGTTCATAACTACAGATGCAGCAGCTTACACACTTGTCTCTGGAATCTTGCCTGTCATCTTACCAATGGAGCACAAAGATACAGCAACACCTGATTTCAAGGGACAATACCAGTGCTGCTTGCTAAAGAGTGAATTTGAAGTATGTACTTTTTGCCAACAAGTCAATTTTTATGAAGTCATGCTTACTTCGACTGAATTCTCACAAGTCAAGAACACCAATGAAGTAGTCACAAATAGTTTCTACAAGAACATCCCAAGCTACACTCTGTCTGCTGTTGTGATAGTGCAGACCAAATACTTGGCCAACAGGAAGGAACAAGATATAGTTTATCATTTCAGAGGAGTTACTACTATCCTCATCAGGGCAAATACAGAGTCTGAGAAGGACGAAGAAGAAGGCAAGATAAGGGTTGTCCCAAAAATAGTGACAGTCCAGCAGTGCAGTGCTGAGCTCATTTACCCGACTCTGATGACACATGGTAATGACATCACCGAGAGATTCCTTCTCAGCCAAAAATCCACACTGACACATTATCAGCAGGTTGGACTTGCCAACATAGTAGAGTGGCTTGGAAGCTCCAAGAGCAGCAGTGAAGTAAGCTTTGTGACCACCGCCATCGGGTTCAAATATGCAGCCATGATGCTGTGGTGCCTACCATCCATGCTAGAGTGGGCAGACAACAACCAATTGACTCCAGACAAAGCCATGAATTTGAGGAAGCCTCTCTTGATCCTCTGTACAAAGAAAGAATCTGTGGATGATCTTTGGAATATAGTGCATTCCAAAAGTGCCTTTCACCAATCTTCTCTCCTCTGCTCTGTTAGCACCTGCAGTGATGGCAAGTCTTTGTCCTTTCTTGCTACTGATACAGAGTCTGCAGCTAATACTGGGAGTATAGCCGGACAGTACAAACTAGTTTTATCACACATTGGATGTCTTGATGACTTGCCCAAAGATGACTTTTCTCAGATAATTGTGTTTAAAGAAGGAACCATATCTAGCAATGAAGTGAATGCAGTCTCAACAAAGTACGCTCAGAAGTCCAATATAATATACTTTACTGCTCATCCAGTCGGCCCTATGAAGAAGTTTGAACTTCAGAACAACTTTCCATCTAGTCTGAGTCAGAGTGATACTTCTGCTGCAGATAAAGCAACAAGTTTGAACAAAAATGAGCTAGACACCCTGAATGCTGCATCATGTCCTATAGATGTAGAGACGCCACTTCTCTCTTGCCAGAAATCACAAGAAGTCGAGTTTGAGGAGGAATACGAAGACATAGAGACAATAATATTACCACCAGATTCAACTCCACAGATGACAAACATCGAAAAAGCAGAGGAAGAATTGGGGGAAGACGATGCATGCAATGTTGAGGTGCAGGAAAGCTTTGCTAGTGTGGAAGAAACTACTTGTGTAGAAATTCCTGCTGAGTCTATGCCTGATAAGAAAAAGAAAAAGAAATGGAGGAGAGTATTTAAGAAGAAATCAAAGGTCCCCAAAACCCCTCAGCAAAATGCATGTTCTCCAGAAGATCCTGTTCATACTATTACTACAATGTGTCACTCTTCTGAGCACACACAGTCTGACATTGATAGCGTTCAACAGAAGAAGACATCCAGGTGGTCCAAATGCAAGAAATTTTTTCGCAAAATCTCCAAGAACCAAAAGGGAAGAAAGTGCAGAAGTCCAGCAAATAAATGCTCTACCAGTGGATCACATGAGATGACAGAAGATAGGTACTGAGAGTCACAGCACTGGATTGTTCATGTGCTGGAGAAGGAGGAGTTCATACAACAAGAGAAGGACTAAATCCAGTTCAGATTCTTGTGAGGAACCTGAGAGTTCTGATAGAGGCAGTAGTCCAATCACTTGGACAGATCCAGTTGCGTATATCTCTAACAGTAAACAAAAAATAGCAACGACGTACCCAGAAGATATTCCAGAAGATATGCCAGAAGATATGCCAGAAGATATGCCAGAAGATATTCCAGAAGATATGCCAGAAGATATTCCAGAAGATATTCCAGAAGATATGCCAGAAGATATGCCAGAAGATATTCCAGAAGATATTCCAGAAGACATGCCAGAAGATGTTCAGGAGGATGCTTTATCATTTGCATCAGTAGCCTTATCAGACTCATCTTCCTTGGACATTCTAAGCCTCCTAGAGGGAGATACTTCAGATAATAATAACAACTCTCCTACCAGAAATCCTCTAGACACAAAAGGGGATGCGGACAAGATGGAGTCAGTATCTGAACATGACCTTTGTGGTGTACAATGTGTCAGAATGTTATCCCGAGAGAGTGAACTATCCCATCCTAATCCTATTTATCATGATGTTGTTAACAAGACAAAGATTATAGACATCACATATTCCAAATCAAAAACAATCACCGAAACCTAACTTACTGTGTTCACAATTCTATGCACCTTTTAGAGTAAGTCGTAACTATGGCATTTGTTATTGTTTACAATAATTAGTTAATAACAACAACAAATGCAGATTAGTTAGACATAAGCTCTAAGTTACATAATTATTTGTACTCCAATGATCAATTTTTCAAATAGATTTATTTCGCATATGCTACTATTTTGCCAGAATTAGTCAGTTTTTTTTTCCTGGTATCTTAAACAGTATATGTTAATTGCAATTAAATGCCTCATTTCAAAAGTAGTGAATGATCCAATTTGTATTCAGTTAGATATCACAAAAATAAAGTGCATAGCTGAAAGTGTAATTTTTAACATCAAGAAATAATTTAGGGTATATAACCTGTTTTTGCACTTATTTTATATTGATACTTTATGGGGAAATGCTGTATTTATACTAATTATTATCTTATTTGCAGGCTAATTTGGCTCAAGAAACATTTTCTTATATTTATCGTGTTAATCATATTATAGCTATTATATTTATCACCTTGAAAAACACAAAATGGCATTATTAATTCTAATGTGTATTTGGAAGTAATGAATTAACATGCCAACAAAATTTGTTAATAGAATAGCTACATTCATTATTGTAATACTTGAAAGAGAGTCAAAATTCCATTTGAAGTGATAACCATCACTTGATTGCATTTGTTTTGTAAAGAACAATAAAGCAGTAACTAGCTACACATGACAATAAAAATGTACCTATTGATTTTACTAACTATAGTCACAACAAATGAATCTGCAACGATGAATGAAACAAGAGTAGATTATCTGTTTTGTTTTGTCCAGATAAAGAAGGCACAGAAAGTTGAGCTGGATGCATGTACATGTGGATACTGAAGGAGCTATGTAATAATCCAGCCAGCCATTCTTAGTTGCAATAGCTAACCCAGTAACTGGATGTGGTATAAATGTTAGCTGTTCATTATAATACAAATGCTCTTCAGTTTGCTGGTCTTGATTAAAAATAAATGCTCTACTATTAAGTATTTTGTGCAAGTATAGTGCTAGAATTGGGAAGGGGAAAAATAAGACAATGTCCATGTTGCCAAGGGTGGCAGACAAACTGCCATTGTAACAAACATAAAGATAACTACAGATTAATACAGTAAGATGTGGGTAAGTAGCTTACGTGTTCCAAAAAATCATTCCTCATATCTTACAGCAAGGGCCTGCCAGATTTTGCCTAAACATTTAATTATTCTTTTCTTTTTCTTTTTTTTTAATCTTTTATTATTCCAAAAAATTTGCATATTAATCCATAAAATTCTCAAATTATTCTAATTACAAGTAAAATGTCCTATAGTGTATTATTGCATACAAGTTGAGGTGTCATAAAATGAGTGATTGGGTCATTTGCTGCTGCTGAAGATGTTTGAATTAACAGAAACATTAACACACTTTTGATGTGGTAGGTCTTTGCATGACTTTTCCGCTACACAACTAGCTGGTACCTGAGTAGTAGAACAAATATTATATTCAACTGCTGCACAATGATTCAAATTTCAATTAGTTGAGAATGTGAGTATTCAGGAAAACAAAACAAGGAGGTTATGCTGATACAATTATTGGAATTTCTTCTTGATGATCGGGACCTGTTCCACATTCTTCTCCCACAGCTTCTTGTGTAGCTATGATGCAGGAAAGTAGAGGAAGAAATTTGAATGGGGAGGGGAGGGGGACTATTTAAACTAGGCTCTACTGTAGTCTCATCTAGTTCATAAGAGACATCCAGGTCCATCTCACAATAGTTATTTCCAGCTTTTGGTCCCTTTCCATATACTTAGTAGATATGTCTACACCATACTCCTTTCTCTGCTTCACTTTCATATGACAGTGGTTCCCACTCTCTTTTAGACACTTCCTGGTATCCATTTCTCCCTAGTTCCATAATTTCTTGCCATTACTTTCTGTCCCAGGGATAGTTCCCTAAGCCTGGAGTTCTGTCCATGTGTCTGCACTTGTGTCTTTTTCTACTTGCTCAGGCCATCCATACTCTGTATACTGCAATACTTTACTCAATACAACATTTTTCTGAATGGCTTGTCGAATTTGAACTGATGTAGCAGGTAATTTCTCTATATGAGCCAGGTTGCATATTGTAGCATCCATACTTCATCCCTCTGATGTGACCTCAGGTAGAGGAAGTCGGGAGAGACCATCTGCATTACTATGAGCATCTGTTCGCTTGAATTGAATATCATATGAATAAGCTGAGAGTAGCACGGCCCATCACTGCAGTCAAGCTGCAGCTAGAGTAGGGACTCCGTTCCTAGGACCCAAAATGGTTGTCAAAGGTTTGTGGTCTGTTATTAAAATGAATTTTCTTCCATGATAGAATTTCTTTAACCCAAAAACTAAAGAAACTAGAGAGACGAAAGAGACTAGAATTGACTAAGAGACTAGAATCATCTAAAGAGACTAGAATCAACTAAAGAGACTAGAATTGACTAGAAGAGTGTCCGGGACTGTAGACCAATCCCAGACATGATGTTATACGCACACACGTTATTAGATGTTTCACGCCTTCTCATTGATTTCCATCTACACCTTGTTAACACTTTTCTCACATGCCCATTTATGGACGTATGTTTACTCTCTCTCTCTTGCCTCTCTTTAATCATATTCATACCTGTATTCTATACCCACAGTCATCTCACTCCTATATTCTTGTTATAAGTCACGCATATTCTCTCTTATATTGGTTGCTTTCCTCTGACCCACTTGAAGCATGATAAAACTCTGAGATAGTTGCGCTCTTTTTAAGGCTCTCCACAAGGAACTCAAGGTTGCAAGCTAAAGCCAGCGGCTGCGAGGGAGTGGTTTAGCATCCGCGCCGGGTTAAGTTAGTAGCCTGGTCCTTACCACTCGGTAAGGAGAAGATTCTGAAAGTGCGCTGTACCCAAAGTCCACGTCACGCCCACAACTGGCAGTTTGAGGTCACCTACGCATACAGCCTCAAACACAATACACCTTTACTTTCACGCCTCATACAACAGGCCCCAGGTACAGTCACTTTCATTTGGTCCTTCGAACCTTGGTATGAATTGGCACTACGGCCTTCCAAGTCTACTACCACTACTGTTGTTCGCTGGTTTGACTATTCGAGTTTCTACCAGTTCAAGTTCTCACTACCGCTAGTCTAGTCTATTTTGCTAGTCGACTTCTGTACAAATTCATTCTTGGGAATACGCCCTACGTTTCTACCTACTCTTCTCTACTGTGTCACTTCGCTTCACCTTTCGAGATCGTTTCGCTATGGCTGACGAATCACTGACGGAGGAAGCTCTTGCTTCGGCTATGTCTGCCGAGTCACCAATCACTGACATCAAGCTTCGAGATCTCAAAGCTCAACGGAGTTCCCGGAGAGGACAAGTCACGAGGGTCCACAACAGGCTGAGCACGTTGCAGAAGAAGCATCCGTCCACGGTCACTGCTGCGGCAGTTGACTCACTCATGAAAGACGCTCAGACTGCTATACAACGTCACGATGACATTCAGGACCAGATTGATTCCATTGCTCCTGATCCTTCCTCCTTCACAGATCCTACAGATAGGGATCGCCACGATAGTCTCCATGCTACCTTGCTGGCTGAGCTCGAGGACCTCGCTATTAGCACCTCTGTTCACAGGAATGCCAGACGACTCATGTCAGACATCCAGAACCTTCTCAAACTTGGGTCGAACGTCTCCACTTACAAAGATGATTGCGACTGCATCTCCAAGGGTCACTCGGACCTCCACACGGATGTCCTGGCTCTGCCTGACGACGGAGAAGCACAATCTCTCGTTGCCGAAGTAGACACACTGTTTACAGAACTCAGGCAGTTACTTGCTTCATCTACACCGAAGCCTGTGACTCCGCCGTCAGCCACGTCATCGACTTCTTCTCATGATTCACGCCCACGCATGGCTCCTCTGAACTTGGAGATTCCTAAATACAATGGGGACCCTCTCCAGTGGGATGCCTTCGAGATGAGCCTTACGTCTTTGCTCCAACACAGGGCAGATGGCTTCTCGGTGGTGGACAAATTTGCCATCATCCGACAGGCTGTCCTTCCCTATAATGGACGGGCTCTGATCGCCGACTATCTGAAAGAGGGTCGACCTGTTGAGGACCTTCTGACAGAACTCAAACGCACGTTTGGCAGACCACAACTAGTTGTGCCTATGTTGGTTGGCAAGATCACCTCACCTCCTAAAACCAATCACTCGGTTGCCTCTCTACGCCTGTTCAAGGAGCAAGTCCTGGATACCTACAGGGCTCTCAACACTCACTTGGGAGGAGACCTCAGCCTTTTCCTACCACATTTTCTCCGTTCCTTCTTTGAGGGGAAGCTCAAGGAGGAATGGGAAAGGCTCCTCTATGAAAAACTCCCCAAGCCATCTATGAAAGATTTGGAGGAATTCATAGAGCAGCGTCTGCTGTGGGCCGATACCGACTCGCGAACGACTACTGCTGCTCCTACGTCCAACTCGTCATCCTACAACTCATCGCCCTACTCTTCACATCATCCGCCGACGTCACCAAAACATAAGAAAGCTCAGACGCCCTCCAAGTGTGCTTCATGTGGTGAAGCACACTGGCTGGGCCAATGCTCGGCCTTCTCAGCACTTCCTGTGGAGGACCGGAATCGCCTAGTGAGGGAGAAGAGATTATGTCTAAACTGTTTCTCTCCCACTCACTCGGTTAGGCAGTGTTCGAACAAGCATAGCTGTCGACATTGCAGCCTCCGCCATCACTCTCTTCTCCATAGGGAGTCAAAGCCCACTGCCAGCACCTCAACCACTCCTCCTGCTGCCTCGCCTACTGCGGCAGCTGTGGTATCTCCAGGGGGTGGATACGATCCTGCCTCCGGAAGTCCAGACTCTGGCTACTTCACATGTACTATTGTGGCTAGAGTTCAGCATGAGGGTAAAGTATCTCAGACCCGAGTGCTTCTGGATCACGGGAGTGGAGGAAGCTTCATCTCCGAGGAGTAGGCTTCCTCTCTCAAGCTACCTCATGTGCCACAAGACAAACTTTTCAAGGGCTTCAGCCAAGGCACTGTGAGGTCGAGATTCAAAGTTCACGTCACTCTCAAGTCTACCACGTCCTCATTCTCTATGGTGACCATTCCACTTTCGGTCATACCTCATGCTCTCCACACGTCTCCTCCTGCAGAGCGAGATGTTGTCCTCGATCGGGCTCGTGATCTTGGCCTGACCTTGAGTGACTCTCTACTTGGTGGTCAAGTAGATGTGATTCTGGGGGGAGAATATCCCTGGGATCTATGTGGAGAATCTATCACGAACGGTCCTTATCGCTTCATCGACACCAAATTCGGGTACGGAGCGGTTGGACCACTCAATGCTACGCCTACTATTATGAACATCACCGAAATCGACTCACAACTTCATGATGATCTCTCCAAGCTTTGGGCTCTTGACCGAGTCCCAGAGCACACTACTCTATCACCTGATGACCAACAAGCGGTGGACATCTTTGACTCCACTACGACCCTGAAAGATGGCAGGGTACAAGTCAAGCTTCCTTTCAAGTCCAACGCCCCAGAATTGGGCGACTCACGCAAACAAGCTATTTCAAGGTTCTACAACAATGAACGCTCACTGTCCACCAAGGGAAAGCTCGATGATTTCAATGCTGCTCTGAGAGAGTACCTCACATTAGGTCATGCTCACACCATTCCTCCCAATGAGCTCCACCCCCCAAGACCTGTGTTCTACATGCCGGTGCACGGCGTTTTCAAAGAGACGTCATCCACCACCAAAGTACGCCCGGTGTTTGACGCCTCCGCAAAAACGACCACAGGCATTTCGTTAAATGACTGCCTTCTGGTGGGTCCTAACTTGTACCCCCAGTTGGCAGACGTCCTGATTCAGTTCAGGCAGCATCCGGTCGGTCTCTCCGCCGACATCAGCAAAATGTTTCGAGAGATTCGACTGGACGCTGACCACCAGGACTACCATCGCTTCATCCTGCGTGAAGACAATGGCAGGATCTCAGATTGTCGCATGGAACGGGTGACATTTGGTGTGGCATCGTCGCCCTTCCTGGCCACTCAAGCACTTCGCCACATCGCTTCCAAATTCAAGGACAGATATCCTAGAGCTGCTCGCCTCATAGAGACTGTATTCTATGTGGACGACTTCGTCTCTGGTGCCGTGGATACACAAGATGCGGATAACATCAGAGATGAACTTTGTGGTCTCCTTTCCGAGGCTGGCATGACATTGAGGAAATGGAGGTCGAACTCTCAAATTTTCCTTGACCACACCCCCACCAGCCTCCGGGAAGTCGAGACCACGCCCCTCCAACTTCACGATTCGGCCAAGGCCCTCGGTGCTCATTGGAATACGATTTCAGACACACTACACGTTGCCACTCCTACAGCACCATCCCCTGATGTCAAGGTAACTAAACGTCAAGTTGCTTCAATCTCAGCTGCTGTTTTCGATGTGATGGGGCTATTCGCCCCAACGACGATCCTTCCCAGATTGATACTACAGGAGTCTTGGAAGTTGCATCTCCATTGGGACAAACCACTCCCAGAGGAACTACTGGAACCTTGGAATTCATGGATCCAAGAACTGCATCACATTCAAGAACGCGCCATAACTCGCAGGTTCTTTGACACGTCTGAACCACCTATTTTTCTCTCGATGCACGGCTTCTCCGATGCCTCTGCCAAAGCTTACGGAGCCGTGATCTACCTCCGCGCTGTCACATCAGATGGTACGGTGCAGACAGCACTTGTCACAGCTAAGGCACGGGTGCTACCTCTCAAACATGTCACGATACCCCCGAGCAGAGCTTCTTGCGGCACACCTTCTTGCCAAGCTCTTGGCACACACGTCACAAGTTCTGGACATAGACCCGCATCAGCTATATGCGTGGATCGATAGTTTCATCACTCTACATTGGCTTTCCAAAGATCCCAGCCAACTCAAGGATAGGTTTGTGGCTAACAGAGTCCAGTCCTGTCATGACCACTTACCAAGTATGATGTGGAGACACGTCCCCACCCACCAAAACCCAGCTGACCTTGCTAGTCACGGTGTTTCGGCATCTACCCTCATCAACTCTGATCTTTGGTGGAAAGGACCACTTTGGCTTGCCGAACCGCCCGACAAATGGCCTACTTACCAACTGAAAAGTCCGCCTGAAGCTATTCATATGTTATCCATCCGACCTGCTATGGACTTGGACACATCACAGAAGGAGTTTCTGGTTTCACTCTGGTCCAGATTCTCTTCTCTCCATGTTCTCACTCGAGTCATCGCAAGAGTGTAGAGATTCTTCAACAGAGTCAAGAACCGTCACACCTACGATACGGACATTCTCACTTCTGATGAACTCTCTACTACTCAGCTTACACTCATATGTCTCTCCCAGAAGCTGGACTTCCCTGAGGTCTTCTCTTGCATTTCGACAGACAAACCACTCCCCAAGAACCACCCACTTCACGGGTTCATCCCCACTTTTGATGGCACTGTGCTATGTCTGTTGTCTCGAGTACGTCGACCAGACTCCAGCACACAACCCCGATCAATCATTCCCTTACACAACCGATCTAAGTTCACTCGCCTTCTCCTAACCACGGCACATCACTCTCATTGACATCCAGGCGTCTCCACACTTCAAAACATCATTTCGGAGACATACTATGTTTCAGGCCTGCGCAATCTACTGAAGGCTATCAGTCGTGTTTGCTCTTCATGTCAGAGAGCCTACGCACGCCCACTTTCACAGCAGTTAGGACTTCTGCCCTCTGTGCACACTACTCCAGCACACCCATTTCAAAAGATCGGAATTGACTTCGCAGGACCCATGCTCATTCGACGAGGATACACGAGGAAGCCCCTCGTCGAAAAATGCTATGTGGCAGTATTTGTGTGCATGGCCACAAAGGCTGTGCACCTTGATGTCTGCACCTCCCTCTCCTCGGAGGACTTCCTGGCGACCCTCACCCGCTTCGTGGCGAGACGTGGCTGTCCATCTGATGTCTACTCGGACAATGGCAGCAATTTCGTGGGGGCCCGGGAGGAACTCCGAGAGTTGGAACAACTCTTTAGAGCACAGGACACACGAAGAGCTACGTCACACTTCGCACAGAGAAACGGTATTACCTGGCACAACATCCCGCCCAGAGCGCCACACTTTGGCGGCCTCTGGGAGGCAGCGGTACGGAGTATGAAGACACTCTTGAAAAAGAATTGTGCACCACATCCACTCCGTTTCGACGAAATATATACATTGCTCGCCGAGGCGGAGTCCATACTGAACTCCCGACCCCTCACACCTCTCAAGAAGGAGGAATCAAGTCAAGGGGAGGTCCTGACTGCCGGTCACTTCCTAATCGGCAGACCACTCAGGGACTTGCCCGAAAAGGATCCACCTACTGCTAACATATCTACACTACGACGGTGGAGACTCATTTCCAAACTCAAACAAGACCTGTGGAATGCCTGGCTGAAAGCATACTTGGCCACGCAGCATCAGAGACAGAAATGGATAAAACGGAACAACAATCTACGCGTCGGAGACCTCGTCTTTGTGAAAGACGAGGTGCTGAAAGTCAAAAAGTGGCCACTCGCCCGTATCTTGGAAGTATTTCCAGGCGATGACGGTCAAGTTCGAGCGGTCAAGCTCAAATGCCACAACAGAGAGTACACCAGAGCGGTACAACAGCTTATCGCCTTCACGCCGGACAATTCCCCATCTCCTTCAAGGAATTCTACAACTCTTAGCAACCTCGATTCAATTGACACTTGAACTGTCACTTCGTTTACTTCTCACCTTCAAGATAACTACAACACAAGCAAGAATTATGTATACACAATGTCACACTCAACTAATGATGTACTCCTACTTTCCTGCCCCGGGAGTCTGTCCGGGACTGTAGACCAATCCCAGACATGATGTTATACTCACACACGTTATTAGATGTTTCACGCCTTCTCATTGATTTCCATCTACACCTTGTTAACACTTTTCTCACATGCCCATTTATGGACGTATGTTTACTCTCTCTCTCTTGCCTCTCTTTAATCATATTCATACCTGTATTCTATACCCACAGTCATCTCACTCCTATGTTCTTGTTATAAGTCACGCATATTCTCTCTTATATTGGTTGCTTTCCTCTGACCCACTTGGAGCATGATAAAACTCTGAGATAGTTGCACTCTTTTTAAGGCTCTCCACAAGGAACTCAAGGTTGCAAGCTAAAGCCAGCGGCTGCGAGGGAGTGGTTTAGCATCCGCGCCGGGTTAAGTTAGTAGCCTGGTCCTTACCACTCGGTAAGGAGAAGATTCTGAAAGTGCGCTGTACCCAAAGTCCACGTCACGCCCACAACTGGCAGTTTGAGGTCACCTACCTTCTAGTCTCTTTAGTCTCTTCTAGTCTCTTCTAGTCTCTTTAGTTTCTTATAGTCTCGTTAGTTTCTTTAGTCTCTTCTAGTCAATTCTAGTCTCTTTAGTTGATTCTAGTCTCTTTAGATGATTCTAGTCTCTTTAGATGATTCTAGTCTCTTTAGTAGATTCTAGTCTCTTTCGTCTCTCTAGTTTCTGTCGTGGTTGTAGAAGTGGTGAGCTCTCATTGGAATTCTCTGCCTGGATACCTGGCTGCTGACCAGGTATAGGAAAATTTCAATCTTTTAATGAAGGTTTTGTGTCCTTGTCTAATCTAGTGTAGTCTTCTTTCACCAACAGAACTAATAGTCTAAACACAGACATGATTGGATAATTCACATACAGTTACGAACTCTTCCTTCCCCCTCCCACATATTCTCAACAAAAAAAATAGCAACAAGTATTATTTTCTGACAGTCTTAGTTATTTATGAAGTTTAGGTGATAGAGTAAAATTTGTAGCTACTTGTTTTGGGTATGAGTCTCTGTATGGCTAATAGCTATATGTAAAGAAATAGTTCACCCTTTCCTATACCACAATGGAGGATTATTCCTAACTTCAAAGCTCCGAACTACAATGCATTTCCAATCTGCTCCAAACAAAAACAAAAAAAAAAGAAAAAGAAAAAGAAAAGCACAACTTCATTTAATTAATTTGTTTGTTTTATAATAGAGGTGTATGCATACGAGAAACTCTACTCTATTAGACTTGTACACACCTTCGGCATGATCTTTGTTTATTTATTAATAAATAGCAATACACTATTACCACACAGTATGTCAAATTCATACTAAATATAGTTAATTTTCTTATAGGCTTACGTGGCCAGTGCTGAGAGGCCAGTGAGAACCCAAGTCATGACCTTAGCTCTCTGTGGATCTTTCTCTGAGAACACACCAGCCATGCCAATGATCTATGAGAAATAGTTAGTGTGTGGCGGAATGAAAGAGTGACTGAATGCACATAAAGTCAGCAATAGTGCACTCCAGCCACACAGTGCGAGCTAAATGACCCAAGTTAATTGAATGTATCAATGTTTATCATCTCTCAAATACACAAGAAACTAACTCATAAAAAAAAAAAATCTTGGTACAGTAATAGAGATGCCTACTCCATTCAAACAAACATATACAGATGTAATTTTAAGGGTGCCCGCACACCGCCTACGCAATTTTTTGTTGATGGTTGCTATGCACGATTACTACTATTGTATACTTACAGGGGCTTCTCCACTACAACACAAGGTCAAAGTACCTGCCGAAGGAGCCGCTCACTAATTTTAGAGCGAATCTGGAGGAAATATCGGGGCCTGGTTATTAAAGCTTTGGGGCACTTTTTTGGAGCGGTGCGATAAGTTGGAGCTCCGCAATTTGGTGCACTACTAGCCGAGCCGATACTCTACTGCAAGACAGCGAGTTCTTATCCATTTCAATATTACTTTATGATATATTCGCAATTTTTTCTATTTATAAGATATTGAAAAATTCTCGCTGTAGTGCAGTTCATTTTTTTTTGGTTTACCCGTGTATAAAATTTTTGTGTCGTTCTCATTAGATTCCAAGAAAAACTGACCCAAAATTTGGAACTTTAATTCCACTCGCAATTCTTAAGAAATAGCCCCACCCCCATATCTCGTACTGCGAGTACGCGAGCAATTTTTTTTTCAATTAGTTTCTATTGTTTCTAAAAAGAGCCCTCCTATATCAAGAGTAAACAAACATCAATACAACAATAACAAGAGAGTCTGAAGAGAGAGCAGTTTATTGGAGATAGCCAAAGGTGAAGGTATTACATTTGCCAGCTTGGGAAGTCTTCGCTCCGCAGAAATCGAGCCTGGTGGATCCATCCACTTGAGTTCAGGTGCGCATAGTCCGGAGAACGGCTACTGGTGGAGAGGCAGCCTGGTGCAACTTGCTGCGCGAGCTCAGACGACGTATGGAGAGTTGCTGTAAACGAATATGGGACAACAAGAAGCTAAACTAAAACACTACAACTTCGCAAACTATACTTCTGCTACTACTGCGCGATTGTTTCTGCTTGCGTATTATCGAATGGTGGGGTATTGGCGGGGAATAAATTAATGTCCGGATCTACAGGCGGTGCGCGTTGCTATGTGCGGGCACCCTTAAACAGTGATGCTTTTGCCTGCTTAAATTGATGGGGTAGCGTACAGTAATTTAAAATTCATGTTCTTATGTATCTGTAAACAGAAAGACTGACAGCAAAACATAAGCAATAAGGTCATGAAGAATTTTTGGAACTACATGCCTTGTTGTTGTATTATACATTGTCCTTGAAGTTACCCATTGTAAGTTAAGCACTCAATCTTACACCAAACCCTCAGTAATGAGAAAAATCATGGTGTGTATCTAGTTCAAGTTTTCCATTCAATGCATCTACAGAAAATTATTGTATGAAATACACACACATACATACATACACATACATACATACATACATACATACATACATATCATATTTTCAGTTTTATATAACTACACTAGCATATAAAGTTCGTATTAGAGACTTGTTTCTTTCAGCAATCTTTTAAATTGAACTAGCTCTGGTAGTTTGCTATGTATTTTGGTGAATTTTATAGTTTACCAGTTAAATATGGGAGCAAATGGTGATGCACACATGCAGGCTATCTGTCATAAAGTTCCAAATTAGGACAAAAACTATTTCCCACAGTTACAGTGTACAGTATATGAAGCATAGAACCTACAAACTTACTGCAAAGAATAGTGTTGCCCCATTAACAGTGAGTGCCAATCCACCTGTACTTGTTCCTATAGAGACAAAGAAGTGTGTGTTATTATAGTAAATAAGTATACATTATAATTCAGACTTGCCTTCAGGAACTGGATAAGTGCACTCCACAATGGCTTCATAGAAAATGGGGAAAACTGCCAGAGAGAAGACGTTTACTAAAGCAAAGCTGATGAAGTAGTTGATTGGATTCTGACTGCCCCAGCCATAGAGTGACACAGAGAACCATGCAGAAAGACCAGTGCATAAGGTCAGAAACACAAGAAGAATCAACTTAAACCTGCGTTGAAACCTGTATAGAGTGTAAACAAAATAATCTAATAAATTACCCTATCCAGATTAATTTCTGCCTGATTTTGCGATCAAAATATGATTAAGAAATGCCTCATCATTTTTGTTTTAATTACAAAATAGCAGTTACTCCAACTAACGCAATTCTATGACATTCCTATTGAACTGAAATTGAAAAGGCAATATTACCTATCAGCAAAGAATCCAGTGATCTGTCCCAGTATTGTGCCTGTAATCTGTGATGCTGCTCCAAGCCAAGCCACACTATAAAAGAATTCGTTGACTGAATGCACTACCACCAAGTTATTGAATCCTGATGATGAATTGAGAATAATTCCAATAACTGAAGAAAAGGCACTAGGAATAATAAAGCCATGAATTTACATAGATAGAATGTTTAACTTGGTTAAACTTACAAAATGCCACCAAGAAGTGATCCCCCACTAATAGATAATAAAATGAAGTTTCTGTTCAATAATAGCTTTTTCATAGATTCTAGGAAACTTGAACGCTCCTCTGATGCTGTGAAAGATGGCGGTGTTGGTGGCTTTGGTGGGAAATAGATGGTAGCAAGTAATGCTACAAATAAGGCTATTTCAGCCTGAACATAGAGCATTGTTCTGATTCCATACTGCTCCGTGAGGAATGAGATCATTAAGAATCCAAACCCAGTTCCAAATCCTTGAGCATTGGCAGTAATGGCAGTCGCAAAGCTTCTTTGATGAACTGGAAACCAAGTGGCACTAACTTTGGAAGGCATGAGCATGATGGGTAATCCCACCAGACCAATGAGAATGTGGCCCACATGCATGACCCATATCCAGGTGTGAGCCTGAGGCATGAATGGGATGAACACACGAATGCCACACCCCACAGCCAACATCCAAGCTCCACCCACTCCAACTACACGAAGGCCGAATCGATGAAGGAACCATGTGAAGGGAATGGTAAGCAAAAGGAACTCCATAGGACTGTATTCTTTAACAAAATAACAATAAAAAAATAAATAAATTAATTAATAAAACAGGCTTTGCTTGATCCAATGCCAATGGCTGGTAGAAGAACAATATATATATATATATATATATATATTTATTATATATATATATATATACAAATAGCTAATGTGAAGCTCCTTAGCCATATTGTTCTTACACATACCTAACCGAGCAAGCCTTAAGCTTGTGACTTCTGCTGTACCAGCAGTTCCAGTTCTATTTACCTGGCAGTATTGTGAGTTCTACAGTTCGTCCAGCTTAAAGAGTAGAAAGTACAGATCTCAAAACTTAGACTAGTTGCAATCACAATAAGATAAGCCATACCTTTTTTTGTTGTGAGATCCCAATCCACTAGAAACTAAGTCATATAAAACAGCGTAAGTATAAGAACTACGCTATCTCCGTAGACATTCCATACATTAAGTGCCATTTTTTTTGACGTCACAAATTCGTCCGTTCTACGTCACAACTCGTAGTTAAACTTGAGCCGCGCCCTCACACGGCAGCTCCTATTCGGGAACTTCCCTTATTTAAGGGTGCCCTGCCACCAGAAACCGAGGCGCGTAACCGCAAATTGACTGTTTTTGCTATGTCTTTATATTTCTTTTTCTGTGTACTGTGGGCTTACTTTGTTGTTACAGGTGGAATGAGCACCAATAGAGGACTCCAGCAAGCCAAATTTGAAGAATGAAGACCCGCCTGGGACGGAGATACAGCTCTGCACACTGGCTACTATTCAGAGTTATTTCGAAGCGGCCCAAAGAGCTACTGCGCTCATTTTTTTTCCAGAGGTAGCCTGAGGGCTTCTTCGCAACATTACAGAGCCATATTTCTAATATCTATATTCTTTTTTTTTGTAAACAGTAAAATTTCATGCAGTTTTACTCGTGCGCGTTATTCTAAAAAACTCTCTGTAACTTTATTCTAAGGGGGGTATTTTGCTTGTGCGCAAAATTTGGATTCAATTCAGTGATCCAGTTCCACAAAATATAAATTTTTATTTTCAAGTTGACAACTGATTCGCAATTTCACCCCGCCCCCCATAACGTTGAGCTCCGCGAACGCGCAATTTATTTGGTAAGATAATCAATTAACTTGTGACAGCTCTAAAAAGAGCCCATTTGTAAACAATAATAAGAAATACAAATGAGCCGTGAGATGGCCGTTGTAACTTTGGAAATAGTCCCTCGAGCAAAAGTGATGGCGTATTCTCGATGTTGCTTGGAGTTGGTTGCTCATTAGTGGGAGCGGGTAGTTCAGCACAAGATTTAGACTTGTAGGCGATAGGGCTGAAGAGTATAGCGGTAGCAATCCCGATGGAAAGAACTGAAGTGATGATGACGGAGTCTATACGCAGCGGAGTCTCAATACAAGGTTGGTGGAATTGTCGGAGCTGGTACCAGTCAGGGTGGAGTTGGTCATGGTTGAGACAGAGTTTTATGCTGCTCCAATGGCTTCACAAGTACAGCTTCATTCCCCAGCAAGTATAATAGAAGGGTGTTATTCGAAATGACTGTCTCAGACTAGTACACTACATACAAGTTATAGCTCAGAGACCGTTTGTGTCCACCTGCTTCGCGGTTTTTGGCGCCAAAGTTAATTGATTGTTTGCGTGGCTCGGTTACGGGCCATCTCCCGCGTTTTACCAGAGTGTCCAAGATCCCCCGGTTTAGTTCACAAATGCGCAAGCGCAACACTCTGACATCACAAATACGTCGTCATTGAGATAAGAGCTTCCGCAAACGTCACAACTTACACCGAAAATACTAACACTCTGACAAAAGCATTTTTATTTCCCTTAATTTTCAAGATAGGGGTTTCAAATTCATATGGATTAAAATACAACTATTTAGGTATTTTATATTAAATTCCCAAGACACTTACTTCAAAATTGCAAAATTACCAGCTTAAAGCATTTGGGGAGTTTAGTTTTTTATAAAAAATGAAAATAAAAATAAGTAAAATAGTATTAAAATATAAAAATTTGGTACAAATCAAATTAATGAGCCATAGATTTAGTCTGCAAAATCTTTAGACACTCGAATTCAATTTACTCTTTTTCTGGCTTAAAAACATCAAAAATATCCTCCATTTATAGGGTCACTTCTTCTATCTATTACCACAGTTGTGACCACAAACCACAATTTTTAAAAACATAATCAATTTCAATATATATTAATTTGTGTGTGTGTGAAGTTACAGCTTCCTGACATCAATCTGACTGCACATGTATACATTTAAAGAACAATTAACAAAAAACAGAACTTTCTACTCTTTAAGCTGGACGAACTGTATATCCGTGAGGCCATACTTGTCTTGGGCCTCTTGGGGGATGGGTCCAAACGTGAGCCAGGCAATGTTTTGTTGCATGCACAATAGGGCAGTCACAATGAGGACGTAATACCTTCCTGGATAGGTCTTGTACACGTTGCTTTTATCAGTCGCAGGAACCGGGTTGGAATCGGCAAAGACGGGTAGGCCTCAGTGTGCTTTGGTGTTTTATTAACACTCATACTGGCCAAGTTGGCAAGTTAAAAGTTTGCAAATATGGGTGGGGCTCTGCTTTGTTATCCTATTGCCAGAGCGTCGCCGACCTTTTACCTCACAATTATGTACATACTATAGCCCACTCGTTATGTGATTCTTTACCAGTCGTGAACCGGTCACGGTGGTTAATGAAGGATCTCGTATCGCCCTACAGCCACTATGGAATTGAGTTAGCTCCAGGTAATGACGTTCATAGTACAGGTGTTCTCATTTTATCAAGCTTGTCGAAACTTTCCAGCTACACGATCATTAGTCGCAAGGCGGAGGTCAGTACAGGATTTACGCGACTGAGGGCGGTAAGCCCAAGGACGTGCGGACAATACATAAATAACTTTGTTTCTGGGTGCGAAGAATTTTTATGACAAATAGCGTGAAATGCACCAATGATATTATGGATCTTCTACCCATTCAGCTACACAGGAAAATCTATTTGATTTTTACTTGTACAAAACTTGCTTTGCGAATGGTTGATGACTGAAATGGAGAATTTATTGAAATACGAGTCTTGTCTGATGAACCTCACTATAGAGCATCACTTTATCAATACTATTATATTTGTTATCTCCCCATATAATATGCTGACTCATGCAATATGCATTATATATATATATATATATATAATATAGCTATATATATGTATATAATAATGCATGTATACAGTGGAACCTCTCTACAAAGGCCATGCTTGGGGTCAAGTCTTTGACCCTTGTAGAGAGTTTGGCTGCTTTCAGAGTATATTTTTTATTGTAGTAGATCACTGTGTTCCATTTACGCTGGCTGTTGTTAAGAGTCAAGTTGTTCTTCGGAGTCCCTTTGTAGAGAGGTTCCACTGTATATTAATATATATAATAATATAATATATCTGCTATTTGGCTACAACACCAATTTTTTTTTTTTTTTTTTTTTTGTTTAAAAAAAAAACTGAAATCAAACCAACATTGAATTTAAAGGCATTAAAATTGCAAACTCACAAAAAAAATTAGGTAGGCTAAATATAGACAATATCTACAAACACATCTAAGTAAGCACAAGTAGCTAAATGATTTCAGTTTAGGCTTGTACCGCCTGGGGCCGTTCTTGCACATCTTGTGGCTGTCCCCCTGCGAATCCTCCTTCCTTCACATACTGGACTAATCTTTTGCCACAGAATATCAAAAATCCACTAACAGCAACAGGAAGGATGTGGCCCAAGAGAGTCAATATTCCACTGTCATAATTGTAGTCTTCCACAGCAAGGAAGTAAGAATAGTAGTATAATACCAATGAGATAAAGGATAAGAGACCAAGTACAGCCAGTATAAAGGAGAAGAAAAATATACAATAGTTCTCAGTGTTAGTAATTTTCAATAACATTGCAAAAAATACTATCGAGAGGATAAAGAAAGAAACGAAGAAGCAAATCATCGAGAGTGAATGAACAGGTGTGGCCAGGACTCCCAACCCCATGAAGAACACATGAAATCCTATGAGCTGTAAAAAAGCTGTAACCATAAAATTGCCGAACCATAAAGCAACACTTTGTGCACAGATTTTCTTATTGCAGTTACAGGGCCAATTCTGTTCAGGCTCCTGGGGTCCATGCCCAGCAGGACTAATTTCCACAGTGTCCTGGGGCTCCTGTTGCTCTTGCCCAACAGGACTAATTCCCACAGTGTCCTGGGGCTCCTGTTGCTCTTGCCCAGCAGGACTAATTTCCACAGTGTCCTGGGGCGCCTGTTGCTCTTGCCCAGCAGGACTAATTTCCACAGTGTCCTGGGGCTCCTGTTGCTCTTGCCCAGTAGGACTAATTCCCACAGTGTCCGGGGGCTCCTGTTGCTCTTGCCCAGTAGGTCTATCTATCTCACCACAGAAGCAACAACAAGGAAGTTTTTTCAAAACTTTCTGGAACCATACAGGTATTTCAATGTCCTTTATAAATGTATCTCCACTATTAGCTTTTTTAATTAGACACAAAGACACACTGATAAGAACTGCATCAAATATGAAGCAGAAAATCATGAACGAAATAACAACACAGAAGAATACATAAATCCTGTACATGTAATGGCTCTCTTTACCATTCGAATGCCTAGGATAATAACAAATGTTTGAAGCAAAGACATAAATATCATAGATACTTATTATAAGTGAAAGTAAACAGCATGTAGCCACGGTCCCCCATGTGAAATAACGCCAATTGTTCTTCCTTTCATTATTCTGGGGATGTTTCATGACTTCATGGAATTTGTTAAAAATCATGTAAAATATTAGTGGGACACAGACAGCAATAAAAGCAAGTAGGCAACCGATTGTAATTCCAAGGTATATTCGTTGTCTTTCATACTTGCCTTCCTTGTCTAGAATGCAGTAGCCACTAGGTTTACTAGTATCATAATAGTACAGTGTAAAACCTCTTTCTTTTCCTTCAGGCATACCACTTTCAAAAACAGATGATTGATGAAGTATTAAAGAATTAAGCTGTGCAAAGAATATATTACATTTAGAATTATATAAACTGTGTAAGAATGTTATATAATAGAATTCAACTGTGTAAAGAAAGACATGCATCCTTCTTGCTAAGAGGTAAAAATTAAGGCTGATTATAACTACTGAATCATGATCATAATATATTAAAACTGTAACTAATTATAGACATGCCAGCCACATCTTACAGGGTGGAGGAGAATTGAAAAAATTATAAACCCCAACCCTCCCAAAATGAGTTATGAATTGCTTGTAAAATCTTTCTATCTCCTTGCAAAATAGTTATAGCTAGCTAGCTACAAAACTTACTATTGAGGTAAAATTATTGAATGCTTTTAAAACCAGATCATGATATCCATTGGGGCAACCATGCTTGGATGTTGGAATGAATTCCTGGAGCTCACTCCAAGTACAGGGCACCGAAAAATTTAGAGTCACTGCTGGTGGTGCCTGCGAGGAATAGGAGTATGTATATAAAGAAAGGCTGCGCAGTAGTTCTTGATTGATGAACAAGTACGTTGGTGAATTTATCCACCTGAAGGTAAAAGAATCATTGCTTGCATTTTTATTTACAGCCCGATTTAATGAACTTATTTGTCTCTTTAAAATATTGTGACCTTGTAAACGATTAGCTTCATTTTTTCGGGTCGAGTGTTCATTCGCTTGCACTTCCTCGTAATCATAGTCACCGTATAAAGGCAACAGCAGGTAGTTGATCTCGACGATCAGGCTGCTGTGTTCGTTGACAGGATAAAATGTTTCCTCTAAATTTCTCATGGCGTTTGCATCCCCCAAAAGAGCTTTTTCTTTGTCCTTTAAATTTATCAGCCAATTTTTGCATTTATCATTAGCTGAGACGATTACTAATAAGCACACCAGTAAGGATAAGCACAAATGAGCCATTTTTTTAGGATACCGCTATAAGAAATTCTCTGCGAGTATTCGTGCAGGAAACCTTAAAAACAAAGTGATGTTTGGCGATCCTTATATAGAGCTGTTGCACGGCGATGGGTGGAGCTTCCGGTCCGCCATATTGGTTGGCAAAACCACCTCGAGGTTGTTCCGAGATGGCTTCTTCAAGAGATCTGAGTACGTGTTGCAACTGAGTGAGCAGTCTAGGCAGAGATACGAAGAAAATTTAAATAAAGTTGGCCTTACTAGTGATCCTTACCAGGGCTGGATCTAGGGGGGGGTTCAGGGGGTTCGAACCCCCCCTTTCTAAATGTAATATTTAATTATCGGCCTGTACAGCCAAACTTGCCCACAAGCCAGGCCCTGCTCTAACATTGCACATGTCTACGACAATATAGATCACATTTCCTTCTAATGATAAATCACATGTTCACTGAAGTGCTCATACAATTTACTGCTCACTCTGTAATTCATTTCATGTTCGTAACTTACCAAAAAATTTGTTGCTACCAGAAACTCTGTCAGTTTTGCCCTCTAATTCTACACCAGGTCTCTGCTTCTCCGTGCAGGCAGTGACAGGTCTCTAGCTCAGCTTGATATTCTGCTACTTGTAGCTATAAGCTGTAGTCCACTTAACTGGAGAACGTCATCACTAGTCTTTTCTCTCTCACTGGCATGATGTCTGGTCGGAGAGGGAAAAAAAGGAGTGCAGAAGGGTGTATGAATCTTGCAGAAATGTTGACCACCAGGTACAGCTATAGCTATAGTATAAGAATAATAAAATTTATTTTTTTGATTTTCTTCCTTAGATCTGGAAAAAGGTCCCGTTCTGATGCTCCTACTATTAGTCTATCTCCATCAGATGCTTTGTGCCATGAATCTACAAGTAATGATGTTAGTGTAGGCGAGACAATGAATTCATTACAACCAAGTTGTTCTGAACCGGCACTCACAACTGGTTATGTTAATACAATGGGGCAGATAGACCTCGGGGTCCTTCATGCTGCACATGGCTCCATTGATCGGCTGAGGCATTTATCTAAAAAAATGACAGATGCACAAAAGAATCCTTTCAGACCCTCACCAAATGATGTTGTACACTCTCATCCTGTTGTGTTACTAAGCAAGGAAGGTGTTGGAATGCCACCTTTCAGCTTCTCTAAAAGAACCACATATTAAAGAATGTCTCATTAATTTTGTGAATTTGGAGAGAGCGAATGCTTCCGCCATTTGTGCTAAGATATTGGATTCTCTTTCTCTTCCCTCAGTCACTTTAGATCCAGCAAAGATTCGTGGTCAGGCTTACGATGGAGCTGCTGTGATGTTATCAGATATAGCAGGTGTACAGGCTAAACTTAAAGAAATTTCTCCATTAGCCCTTTACACACATTGCCTTAATTTATCTGTTGCTGCTTCAAGCAAAGTTCAGGAAGTAAGAAATCTTATTGGCCTTATGAATGAAGCACACTTGTTTCTATATCATAAGTACTAACTTTGGCCAATAAAGTAGGTGTTGCTGAATTTGTGCCAAGAAAAACAAGCTTGCAAAGGAATAGAAGCAATACTCCTAGTGAGTCTCCTAGTCAGCACTACAAAAGGGAAATTGCAATCCCTTTGATTAATTCACTTCTGAGTCAAATGAAGGAGAGATTTTCTAATGACCATGGTCACTCTAAAAGATTATTATTCCTTAATACCTTCCATTATAACTCTAAGTGACAATTTGAACATAGAAAGTATTGGAGGCCAAACAATCTTTACTCTTTTGGAGAGTGATCTTCCTTTCCCAAGTTCTTTACAAAATGAGCTTAGGCGGTGGCAGACCCTTTGGCAGAGTCAATTAGGGGCTGATATTCCAAATACTTTTCTCTTGGCACTTGGATCATGTGACAGTGATTCGTTTCCGAACATACATCAGCTACTTTTAACATCATGTACACTACCAATTACAAGTGCTGAAGCTGAACGTTCCTTTTCTTTGTTAAGAAGAATAAAAACCTGCTTAAGATCTACCATGGCTGAAGAACGTATGTCTGACCTTGGAGTGATTGCCATGCATTATAGTGAAAGAATTTCAGTGGATGATGTCTGCCTAGCATTCACTCAAACTCATGCTCGAAGACTTTTTCAACCTTCACTTTTTGTTGACTAAATATCATTCCATTATACTTTCTGTTGGCTATATAATCATCATTGTATTACAGGCCCGTAGCCAGAGGTTCGCATTGGGGGGGTTCGGATTTTAAGACGCAAAAAGCCACACTTACTTTTGTTTCCTCGTTAATTCTTCTACAATACTAAAAAACAAAAGATAAGTGCACTAAAGCTTATTATTTGTTCTAGGTATTCTACTTCAAACTATAATCTGTTGATATTCGAGAGAAAAGCGGTGTTATTCTCGTGTAACCGATACAGTGCATCATTAATACGCCTTATTCGTACTACAAGTTATTTAATATACGGCGTGTAAACTGCCCGTTCAAATTGTATTGGAAAAATAGAACTAAGTGAAATAGAACGGGACAAAGTGAAATGCCACCGTAGCTTAATAAGAGTAAGTGCACAAGCATGCAGCTCTAGCCTTGGAATTGTAGAGTTGTAGTTTCTAGTTGGAGACAACGTCATTTTTTAGCGCATAAGCTATACCCTTATAATTAGACAGAGTTTTTTCAACAGATTAGGAGGAGCCATCTATTAAAGCAAAATTCAAGAGAAAGTTTATCCTGATTTACAGAGATAGTGACTGCACTATACATAGTAGCCACACTGTAAATGATCTTTAGCTTACTGTAGTCTCGTGCAATTTTTATAAAGCTGGCCTACTATTAACCGTGCTATTCGGGATTAATAGCACGAACAACGCGATTAAAATAACACGAGGCAAATCGGAGTGCTATTTCAATAGCTTTGCGAGCCCTACTGATCCCTAATAGCACGAGTTTTACCCGTGCTATCACTCGCTAATAGTAGGCCAGTTTTTTTGTTTTTTTTTCTAATCATTTGCAGTGTAGCTACAATTATCTGTGCATTTCAGGTTTAACTTTCTCAGATACTTCCGGATGGCTCCCTTTCTAATCTGTTGAAAAAATTCCGTTGCTTGTGCTATTAATATTGAACGCTTATTGGTGCTATTACTCTTACTAATTAATAAGTGCATTACGTTACGCTTTATAAAGAATAAATATAAAGTAGCAAGCTTTACTCATGCCGATGTGAGAGCGAAATTTTGTATCCAAGGAGCTGAATGTTTATTAGGTCACTTGGACTCACACTAGGCCAGAAATGGCAGATAATTCAAGCGCTGGTTCAGCACGATTGAACAGATGACGATATTCCAATAGTTATATGTGGGGTGTGGCTAAAATATTTATTTCCGGTCACTCTAAAGGGGGGTTCGACCGAACCCCTCGAACCCCCCCTGGCTACGGGTATGATTATTACTTAATCAGTTCTTCTTTTTTTTTAAATCGTCATTGTTTTTCCTAAGGTGGGTGTGGTTTGGGTTTGGTTATGGGTGCAATTTTCTTAGAACCCCCCCTTGTCAAAATTCCTGAATCCAGCCCTGCTTACTGACTTGAAAATTCCACATGGGAGAAAAATCCTGAAGAATTGCCAATACGGACTTTCAGTGATGTTATGATGTTTATGGTAGCTACTCGGCCTAGTCCATACACTAAAGAATCAATTAAGGTACATTTTAGAAATAAAAAAGAGAAAAATATTTATCTGTAGGCATGGAAGGGAATGCTAGATTCAGAAGGTTTTGTTTTGTCTCTGCTGCAGGCCTGTAGCAAGCAATTTTTGCATGGTCCGGCCAGGAAGTGGGTGTGGTCTTAATTAAATGTGGTTTAATTTATAAATATACAATGATGATCACAAGTCCAATAAGAATGTTTAACAAAGTATGAGAGGCTTATTCTAATTTAGCAAAAATATTAAACCTATGCTCTGAATTAATGAACTCATTGACAATAACTTTTAAATCTTGGTCATCGGTTTTATCTTTATGCACATGAAGCAGCATAAGATAGTTCAAATGATCTTGCTTCATAGTCGTCTGAAGATACGTTTTTAATCTCCTCAAGGCACTAAAGGATCTCTCTGAAGATGCATTAGTGGCAGGCATAACCAGTATGAGCTGCATGAGACGTTTGACATTTGAAACAAGGGATAGCTATGAGCTGGAGAAA